>OCVV011308550.1_pt1 | contig 10955 bp, 12 predicted proteins | sample 1539721 | NCBI WGS metagenome assembly OCVV01 (sample SAMN02144230, study PRJEB22623) | gut metagenome | biome: sheep rumen | host: Ovis aries | place: New Zealand
ACCATTGAGAAACGGTAGATTTTATCGTTTTCCTCAAAGACTTCTGAGGCTTTAAGTTTTACTTCCACTACCGCAAGCGGGAAAAATCCTGTTTTTTCGGCTGTTACAGTGACTTTGAGGGTACTGTGCTTTTTGACGTATGCATCGCAGTTAAAGCTTATTTTTATGCGGTCTTTTGCGTATACTGCCATTATGACGGATACTATCGGGGCAAAAATCATAAATGCTATGAGAATCATTCCCATTTCACCGTCTATGTAGAAAGTAAAAATATATAACAGATATGCAACGGCTGCAAGTGCGGCAATACTTTTTAATCCGCCTGAAAATTCATTTCCCTTTATGGAAAAGTTATTTTTTTTCTTTTTGTCTTTCATATTATTTTCCCATTGACGGAACAGGAGTTTCTGCTATTATATGTTTTACATATTCTTCGGGGATACCGAACTGACTTTTTCCCTGCGGAGAGAGAATTATTCTGTGGGCAAGTACCGAAACAGCGGCAATTTTCACATCATCGGGAGTAACATATTCTCTTTCATAGATAAATGCAAAAGCTTTTGCGGCTTTATAGAGGGCAATACTTCCACGGGGGCTTATACCGAGAGTTACGTTTCTGTCGCTGCGGGTAGAACCTACTATATTTACGATATATTTTTTTACCTGTTCAGTGACACGGACTTTTCTGACTTCCGCCTGCAAATCTATGATATCCTTGTCGGTCATAACGGGAGTTTCGATATTATTTATCGGGTTATGCATTTCGGTTCTTTCAAGAATTTTAACTTCCTCATCAGCATCGGGATATCCCATTGAAAGCTTCATGAAGAATCTGTCCATTTGTGCTTCGGGGAGGTGGAAAGTTCCGTATGTTTCAACAGGATTCTGCGTAGCCATTACAAGAAAAGGCTTAGGAAGATGATGTGTAACACCGTCAAGCGAAATCTGTCTTTCCTCCATAGCTTCGAGGAGTGCGGACTGTACTTTCGGGGAGGCACGGTTTATCTCGTCCGCAAGCAGAAAGTTACACATAACAGCCCCGTCACGGTAGATAAATTCTCCTGTTTTCGGGTCAAGCATGGTAAATCCTGCGATATCCGAGGGCATGACATCGGGTGTAAGCTGTATTCTGTTGAATTTTCCGCCTATTGAGCGTGAAAGGGCGGTAATTAGCTGAGTCTTGCCTACACCGGGGACATCTTCGAGGAGGATATGACCTTCGCAGAGCATAGATGCGATTAATTTTATGACCGTGTCATCTTTGCCGACAATAACTTTTCCGATAGATTCGGCGAGTTTGCTTATATTATTATTCATATATCTTACCTCATGCAATTTATTCAAGTAAGGCTATTATAACATATTTCACAAAATACTGCAAGAGTTTTATGAAAAAAATAAAAAAGAACCGCAGAAAGCTCCACGGTTCTTATAATTGATTTAATTAAAATTCTTCGGATATACCGAGCTTGTCAGCTACCCATTTGTTCATATCTGTTTCAGGGTTTGTAGTATTGGTTGAACGGTATGCGTAGTAAGAAAGGATAACTGATGCATCACCTGAATCAACCTTGCCGTCCTTGTTTATATCTCCGAATGAGATAATGCCGTTTACGGCTGTTTCACCGTAATTTTCAAGGGCATTGAGGCTGAAAGAATACTGACCGTATGAGGGTGAAGTCTTGTTGCTTTCGAGGGAGAGTGTATACTTGCCCTCTTTAAGGATAAGGGATTTTCTCTTTGAAACCTTGGTATCATTTTCGCTGTCCTTCTGGTAGATACCGTGTTTTATGAGGTCGTCCTCATTGTCATAGAGATTCCAGTCAATATTATCAAGTGCGCCTGTAAAGTTGAAAGTAACTCTTGCCTCTTTGGGGAGTTCAAAGGTATAGTAGTCAATATTGTCATTCTGAGAAATCTGTGCATTGTAGTCCATATCGAAATCAACAGGGATAGCCTCTGTCATTGTGTTGTTTTCAGCACTTGCATCAAAGCTGAGATTAGAGGGAGTTGAGGTGACTTTCAGGTCATAAGTGAACGAACTCACATAAGAATTAAGGTCAATGTAATAATTACCTGCTGTGAGGTATAATGTAGCATTTACGGAACTCACGATACTTGATGACGGTTTATAAACAACGCTGTTGTCATTCTTCTCATCATAAACACTGAAATAAAATGAATTATTGCCTGGATTCTGGCAGATAATATTTATTTTGCTTGGCTCTGTAAGTGTAAAAACATACCAGTCATAATCGCTGCTACCCGATGCCTCACTTGAAACTACTTTATTTAAAGTAAGTTCCTCCGCAGTGAGCATTGTGTTGCCTGTGATATCAGTATCATCGGCATTTGCAGAAATACCTGCAAAGGGCATAGCTGAAACCATAAGTGCTGCGGCTGCGAATACGGATAAAATTTTATTCTTTTTCATATAAACCCTTTCTTTCCTTTACGCTTTTCAGAATCTTATTTCTTTATCATGTTAGCAACTTCATCAGCGAGGTTGTCCTCTTTCTTTTCAACACCTTCGCCACGCTCATAGCGGATAACGTCAACAACCTTTATAGAGCCGCCGAGTTTCTTAGCTTCTGCATCAACATACTGCTGAACAGTGAGCTTGTCGTCCTTTACGAAAGACTGTTCAAGGAGGCAGTTTTCGCTGTAATACTTGCCAACCTTACCCTCAACGATTTTAACTCTTACCTGCTCAGGCTTGCTTGCCATTTTGGGGTCTTCGGACATCTGAGCGAGCATGATTTCCTTTTCCTTTTCGATAACTTCTGCGGGAACGTCCTCACGTCTGAGATAGGGAGCGTTGAGAGCAGCAGACTGCATAGCAACGTCTTTTCCGATACTTGCAACCTGTTCAGCGGAGAGGTCTGTATCGAGCTTAACCATAACGCCGATGCTTCCGCCGTTGTGGATATAGGAAGCGAGTTTGCCTTCCATTCTTACGAAACGTCTGATAACGATATTCTCTCTGATTTTCATACCTGCGAGTTCAGTGAGAACTTCACCGACAGTGCTTGTACCGCCGCTGATAGTCATAGCTTTGAGAGCCTCAACGTCTGCGGGATTCTGTTCAATGATAGTATTTGCAACACCGCTTACAAAGTTCTTGATATCGTCTGTATTAGCGGCAAAGTCTGTTTCTGTGTTTACTTCGAGGAGAACGCCTGTTTCGCCCTTTACAACAGCGGCAACGATACCCTCAGCGGCAGCTCTTCCGCTTTTCTTAGCCTGAGTAGCAAGACCTTTTTCTCTGAGGAATTCGATAGCCTTGTCCATATCACCGTCATTAGCTTCGAGAGCCTTTTTACAGTCCATCATACCAACGCCTGTGGACTTCATGAGTTCTTTAATTTCTGCAACGGAAACCTTTCCCATTGTAATTACCTCCTGTAAAAAAAATTAATATAAAACGGCTGCCGCCGAACTGACAGCAGCCTTTAAATTTTGATTATTCAGCGTCAGCTGCTTCTTCGGAAACTTCCTCAGTTTCGGGAGCTTCTTCAACGATTTCAGCATCTGCACCCTGTCTGCCTTCGAGGATAGCGTTTGCAACAGTGCCTGCGATAAGCTTTACAGCACGGATAGCGTCATCGTTGCCGGGGATAACGTAGTCAACCTCATCGGGGTCGCAGTTTGTATCAACAATGGCAACAATCGGGATATTGAGCTTCTTAGCCTCAGCAACAGCGATTTTTTCTTTTCTGGGGTCAACGATAAAGAGAACTGCGGGGAGTTTCTTCATGGTCTTGATACCGCCGAGGAATTTTTCGAGTTTTTCGATTTCGAGGTTAAGCTTAACAACTTCCTTTTTGGGGAGGAGAGCGAAAGTACCGTCTTCTTCCATAGCGTGGAGCTGTTCAAGTCTCTTGATTCTTGTCTGGATAGTTTTGAAGTTTGTGAGCATACCGCCGAGCCATCTTGCGTTTACATAGTGTGCGCCTGCACGGGTAGCTTCTTCCTTAACTGAATCGCCTGCCTGTTTTTTAGTACCTACGAAAAGAACTTCGCCGCCCTGAGCGGAGATATCTCTTACGAACATATAGGCATCTTCAAGTTTCTTTACAGTTTTCTGCAAGTCGATGATGTAGATACCGTTTCTTTCTGTGAAGATATAGGGAGCCATTTTGGGGTTCCATCTTCTGGTCTGGTGTCCGAAGTGAACACCTGCTTCGAGAAGCTGTTTCATTGAAACTACTGACATTGTGTAGTCCTCCTTAAAAATTGGTTAATATAGTCCTCCGCACGGTTTGACTTACGGGCAATACTGAAAAGTACACCAACCCATAAAAACCGAACGTGCGAATTGCCTTAATATTGTAACATATTTCCCATTTATATGTCAAGGATATTTTTCCACAAATATACACATTCCATGTATTTATTTTTTGTGGATTATACAAAATATCTCCGCAAAAAGATGCGGAGATACTGTTTTATTTTTTCTTCTTTGTAAATACAACCGTACCGCCTGCTACTGCGGCAGCGACTACTGCGACGATAATAATTATTTTTATTGGGAAATTATCACCTGTGGCAGGTGCATCTGCGGCGATTGTCATTAAATCATATAACATTTTATTGTCCTCCTGTATCTTTCTTCGGGTTTCCACAACCCGAATATATTTTATCACAGGAAAAATGATTTGTCAACAAATGCACAAAACTTTCACAAAATAATCAGAAACGGAAATCTCTTTTACCGCCCTGTTTGATTTCGTTGAGATATTCAACTGCTCTCTGACGGCGTTTTTCATCGGGAACGTTGAGAATTTCCCTTGCGATAAGTTCCTCGCCTATTTTTTTGGTTTCGGGAGATGCGTAGTCCGTAAGAAATTCCTGCAAAGTCATGAGTGCATTGGGGTGACAGCAGTTCTGAATCTGACCGACCTTGCAAAGTGCCATGAATCTGTCGCCTGTACGTCCTTCACGGTAGCAGGCTGTACAGAATGACGGGATATAACCGCCTTCCATGAGCCATTTTACGACTTCATCAAGGCTTCTCTGGTCTGAAACGTCAAACTGTTCGGTGTCGTGAGGTCTTTCGTCAGCGGAATATCCTGCATAACCTCCGACAGAAGTTCTTGAACCGCCTGAAATCTGGGAAATACCAAGACCGAGAACTTTATTTCGACATTCTTCGCTTTCTCTTGTTGAGATAATCATACCTGTATACGGAACGGCAATTCTTATGCAGGCGATAATTTTAGCGAAAATATCGTCATCAATACCGTTATCGAACTGATTCGGGTCAATATCAGATGCCCTTTTAAGTCTGGGGACGCTTATTGTATGAGGTCCTACACCGTGGACAGCTTCTAGGTGTTCAGCGTGCATGAGAAGTCCTGCAAATTCATATCTGTACTTGTCAAGACCGAAAAGAACTCCGAGTCCCACATCATCAATACCGCCTTCCATAGCCCTGTCCATAGCCTCTGTATGGTAGGCATAATTATGTTTTGGACCTGCGGGGTGAAGGGTTTCATAGCTTTCCTTGTGATAAGTTTCCTGAAAAAGAATATAAGTTCCTATACCTGCATCATGGAGTTTTTTATAATTTTCAACGGTAGTTGCAGCGATATTTACATTAACTCGTCTGATTGCACCGTTCTTATGCTTTATGGAATAGATAGTATTGATACATTCGAGGATATATTCAATAGGATTATTCACAGGGTCTTCACCTGCTTCAATGGCAAGTCTCTTGTGACCCATATCCTGTAAGGCTATTACTTCGGCTTTTACTTCTTCCTGAGTTAATTTTTTTCTGGGAATTTCCTTGTTCTGCATATGATAGGGACAGTATACACATTTATTTACGCAGTAATTTGAAAGGTAAAGCGGTGCAAACATAACTATTCTGTCACCGTAGAAAGCCTCTTTTATTTCTTTTGCGAGGGAATATATTTTCTCTGTCATTTCGGGAATATCGCAGGCAAGGAGAACGCTTGCCTCACGGTGGGAAAGTCCTGCACATTCAACGCCTCTGCCTGTTTTTTTAGGTTTTGCCTTTTCGAGAATTTCCTCAATGAGTTCCCTGTTGCTTTTATTTTCGTCAGCATATTTCAAAGTTTCAAGGATTTCCTCATCATTTATAAATTCCTCAGCCTTTAAAGATTTTACATCATACATAAATTTTACCTCATTTCTTTGATATGGCAGCCTTTACCGAAACGCCTGATATACGTCCGAGTCTGCCTGTCAGACAGCTTATTTTATCGGGTTCTGCATCGACAGCAACGGAGATTACAGATATACCCTTTTCCCTGTAAGGAATACCCATTCTTCCGATTATTATGTCGTTATATTCATGCAGTACGCTGTTTACTTCTGTAACGGCTGAAAGTTCATCAACGACTATTGCCGCAACAGCAATTCTTTTTTCGTCCATTTCCACTCTCCTTTGCTTAAATTTTCGGAGACATTTATATTAACTCATAAAAAAATCTGCCCACAGACATGGACAGACAGTAAGAGCATTAATATAACCGCAAACCGATAACGGAGAAATCACCCCGCTGTCCGAAAACATTATTTTAAACCTGCCGTCAGACGAATACAATCCGACTGACCGCATTGCTATTATATCATATTTGTGCATTAAAAGTCAAGGTATTCACAATCATTTTTGTTAGTTTTATATAACTTGTTGTTCTCCCCGAATATTAAGAATGTCATAAGTATAAGCATTATGGAGGGTACAGGACTTTGTGCCTTGTGCATACTCATGTTTACAGATACATATACAGCCTCCCCCGAAATCATATATGGCATTATAATCCTGCATATGACTGCACTGAGAACAGATGCGGAAATTCTCATTAAAATTATGGGTATCATTGATATTTCATGCCCCGTTACGGCTTTTATCTGGAATAATACGCATATTCCGCCAAGTGCCGTAACAAAACTTAAAAAAGGAAGAAGTGTATAGTCATATTTCGGGAGATTTTCAGCATTTGTTATATCCATAAAAGTATATATGATATTCATGCAGATATTTCTGTCCCTGCCTGTGATATGCGAAATAATATCCCCTGCCCATACGGTAAAGCCTGTATATTCCATGAATTTTACAAGCACAGAGAAAAATATCACGCTCAGACAGATAATTCCCATGGATTTTCCGCTTTCAGCTATGCTTTCATTCAGAAGTTCAAATGATATATTTAATTTTTTATCATCATTATTTTTATATTTTTTAAAAAAAGGTACTGCCGCAAGCAATAAAATTATATCCGCCCCGACTGTCGAAAAAAGTATTATATTCCCCATTTTTCCACCGTATAATTTTCCTGCAATACAGCCGTTTATAAAGGCATTGCCTGCTCCGTAGCATATTCCTGACATTATTTCAGCGTATTTTTTTGTGATACTGCCTTTTCTGTACTGCTCGCACAAAATCTTAGTTCCCACGGGATAACCTGCAAATACCGAAAATATAAACACGGGATATATACCTGCATATTTTGATATTTTTGAAATAAAATTACTTTTCGTCATAACGGAGGATATTATCATCATCGCATAAAGTGACGGGATTATCGTTTCAATACAGCGTGTCAACGCATTGTATATACCTTCCTTTACGGCATGGCTTTCTGTAAGACAAAACAGGGCAAGGATTATTATTGCTATAATTTCAGGGACGGTTTTTAATTTTTCTTTCATATTCATCACCTTATAAATCATATTATCTTAACAGGAAAAAAAGAATAATTTTTTTAAGGCGGTGAACTATTTGCGGATTGATGACAAGATAAGAGAAAAATTCTACCTCGATTCAGAAATATTTATTAGCGGAAACAGGGAAATTATTATCGAAAACTGCAAAAGAATCGAGGAATACAATGAAGTTTTCATAAGAATCGTTTCAGGTTCTCTGCATATAAATATATGGGGCGATAACCTTAAAGCCTATGATTTCCGTACAGACAGCCTTGTCATAAGAGGGAAGATTTCACGCATTGAATTTGAAAATTAATGCATAATCTAAATACTGTTCTATAACTCTTGTATTTATCTTTAATTATGCATTAAATCAGGGGGGACATTTGATTTGCGGATTAAAAGATATATTCGGATAAGTGCAGAGGGAAAAAATATATATGATTTCATTAACCGCATACATACGGAAAATTTCAACTGTTTCTCACAGTATTGCAGAAATGATGTTTTCCACGCTCAGATATACAGAAAAGACCTTAAAAGATTTAAAGCACTGGCAGATGAATGTGCGGTTACAGTCAATATAAAAGAATATCCGTCAGTTTCAAGAAAAGTCTCAAAATACCGCAGGCGTTTCGGAATAATCCTCGGCATATCAGTTATATTTATAATAATCCTGTATTTCTCGCAGGTCGTCATCACTATCGAAATAGAGGGAAATTCTTCTGTAAGTGATGATGCAATTCTGTCCGCACTCGATGATATGAATGTCAGAAAAGGTACTCCCATAAGAGATATTGATTTCATCAGGTGCGAAAATAAATTGATGTTCACTGTTGAGGGAATTTCATGGGTAGGTATGCGCTATACGGGAAACCGCCTTGTCATTCAGGTCACGGAAATGGTCGAAAAGCCTGATATGGTCAATGAACGCCTCCCCTGTAACATAACAGCAGACAAAACTGCACAGATTACTTATACTTCCGTCTATGACGGTATGCTCATGAAAAAAGTCGGCGACTACGTTTTTGAAGGGGATATCCTTATAAGCGGTGTCACAAGCGACAGCACAGGTCATGTTACCTTTCATCACGCTATGGGGGAAATTACAGGGATATATACGGAAAATACAAGCTTTTCGGAAAATATCTCCGAAAAAAGAAAAATCTTTACAGGCAAAGAAAAAATTATCCGCAATCTTGACATTTTCGGTCTTAAAATCCCCTTGTTTTCAGGGAAAAATAATTTTGAAAGCTTTGAAAGTGAGGAAAATATAAATTATCTCAAAATTTTTGGGAAATATCTCCCCATTGGCATATCCGAAAAAAAATTCTCCGAAACAGCCATGACTGAAACTGTTATCACTCCTGAACAGGCTGAAAGCAATATAAAAGAAAAAATTTACCTCTATGAGAAAAATTTCACTTCCGATACTGAAATAATCAGCAGGGATATCAAAAAAAATATCGCCCCAGACTGTATCACATACAATGTTGAATACACTCTTAAAGGCGATATATGCCGTGAAAATGAAATTTATGTCAAATGATATTTTTCGGCATCTTTTATTAATTTCACATCGACAAGGGCATCAATTGCAGTACCGTTTTCGGTATATTCCTCCGAGAAAATTTTGCCCTCCTGTCTTATCCTTGCAATAAATGCAGTATTTTCATAGGGAATCAGGAGTTTCATGCGTTTTGCGGTTTCAGGGAGATTTTTCATGATACATTCAAGAAGTCTGTCAAATCCTGAATGATGCTTTGCACTTATCATGACATTGTTTTCGTCCTGAAAAAAAGTTTCGGGATTCAGTGCCTTGTCGGATTTATTGAAAACATTTATTTTCGGAATCCCGTCACAGCCGAGTTCGGACAGAAGTTTTTCAGTAACTTTTGCCTGTTCAGCACATTCAGGCGAGGAAATATCGTGGACATTGAGAATTATATCCGCATTCGCAGCTTCTTCAAGGGTGGACTTGAAAGCTTCTACAAGGTCATGCGGAAGCCTGCGGATAAGACCTACTGTATCTATCAGCATTACACTGCGTCCGTCAGGGAGTTCAATTGAACGTGATGTTATATCAAGCGTTGCGAAAAGTTTATTTTCGGCAAGCACTCCTGCATCTGTCAGGGCATTTAAAAGCGTTGATTTTCCTACATTGGTATATCCTACAATAGCGGCGCAGAGTACACCGTCTTTTTTTCTTCGTGAGCGTGAAAAATCACGGTGTTTTTTCAGTTCTTCAAGTTCGTCATCAAGGTATTCAATTCTCCTGCGGATATGTCGCCTGTCTGTTTCGAGTTTGGTTTCACCCGGACCTCTTGTTCCTATACCTCCGCCGAGTCTTGAAAGAGATGTACCCATACCGACAAGACGGGGCAGGCGGTATTTCTGCTGGGCGAGTTCAACCTGTAATTTTCCCTCTTTGGTTCTTGCTCTCTGTGCGAAAATATCGAGTATAAGCGTTGTGCGGTCAATAACTCTGACATCGAGTATTTTTTCGATATTTCTTACCTGTACTCCTGTAAGTTCATGGTCGAATATGACAAGTTCCGCATCAAGCATCTGAATCTGTTCTTTAAGTTCTTCGAGCCTTCCTGCTCCCATGCAGGTTGCTGAATCGAATGACGGTCTTTTCTGGATAACTTCGGCAACTACTTCGGCACTGGCAGTTTTTGCGAGTTCAGACAGTTCAGCTATTGAAATTTCCGCATCAAATTCGCCTGTATCGACGCAGGCGAGGACTGTTCTGACGGGTATTTCTTCGGTTTTGTTTTCGTACATATTAATTACCTTCCTCTATGACTTCAACTCCTGAGAAATATTCCTGACCCTTTTCGTCATACTCATAAGTTTCCTCATAGAGTTTGCCGTCAACAGTGGAAACATATCTTACTTTTCTCTTATACTGTTTTATAGCACCGTTTTCCCATACAAACTCAACAGTCTGGTCATAATAGTCATCATTGTCAATAAGTTCTTCAAGAAGTGTATTATCTTCTGTAACTGTCATGAGATGACCTATATAATTAAGGTGGTCTGACGGATTGAATTTATTTTTCTCCGAATCGTAGCAGTAATATAAGCCCATATCGGTTGTACTGAGGTCGTATGGGATAAAAATATCGTCATCGCCGTCAAAATCATAGTCTGCGACTTTGATATCATCTTTTTTGGGGACGAATCCGAGTTCTATTTCCTGAGTTTTTTCATTTCCGAAATATACCCACAAAGCCTTTTCCTTGACTTCAAAGTTAAGTTCTTTGTTTTCC
>OCVV011306628.1_pt1 | contig 10954 bp, 5 predicted proteins | sample 1539721 | NCBI WGS metagenome assembly OCVV01 (sample SAMN02144230, study PRJEB22623) | gut metagenome | biome: sheep rumen | host: Ovis aries | place: New Zealand
GATGATGAAATGGAAAACTTGTTTTCAAATTTCAATATCTTACTCACACAACCATTTCAAAGAAATGAAAACCTTTTTGAGATGTTTTCTTGGTTTTTCTTTAATACTCAAAGTTCAAAGTTGGCGGTTTGGTGGTTTAGACGTTTAGTAGTTTGGTACTCCCTTCCCTACTGGGGAGGGATGGGAGAGGCTCTGTTTTTCTTCTTTTTAAAATCTCAAATAAATTCACTTGAGAAAGTTCAGTAATTAACTTTTTATTTTGTTGTTCAAAACAGTATTGCTACCTTTGTAATGGTAGTTATCGGAGTATTGGCTTTAACTTCTTAGCGAAACGATATCTTCTTTAACTTCTTGAATTCTAAAAGCTGAGCTATTTGCGATAGCTAAAAGTAATTATTAAATATCAAAATCTATATGATTAAATACTTGTTCTATTTTTCATTTTTACTGACTTCATTGTCAGCATCAGCCCAAGTAAAGGTGTTGCCAGCCGAAGAGCATTGGGTGGGCACATGGGCAACAGCCCCACAGAATGTGGTAAAAAGCTATATGCCTTACAATAACAATATGACCAACCGCTCGGTGCGCCAAGTGGTAAAAGTGTCAATTGGTGGTTCAGCCATAAGACTAAAGCTCACAAACGAACTGAGCACAGAACCATTAGAGATACGCTCTGTATATATTGCTACAGCTCTCGACTCATGCGACATTGTGGAGAAATCTGCCAAATATCTGCAATTCGGAAAGAAATACAAGGTTACTATCCCAGCAGGTAAAGCAGTGTGGAGCGATGCTTTGAAATTCAATCTAAAACCTCTTCAACGTGTAGCCATAACTATAAACTACACCAAGGCGCCCGCTAACCCAACAGTTCACATGGGTAGCCGAACAACAACATATATCTTGCGAGGTGTAACCAACGCCCAAACAAGTTTTAAAACAGCTTTTAGAGAAAACCACTGGTTTAATATTGATGCTATAGAAGTAAACAGTGCTCTTGACAAGGCAATAGCAATAATAGGCAACTCTATCACTGACGGCAAGGGATCTACCGACAATGCACAAAACCGCTGGCCCGACATGATGTCGGAAGTATTAAACAATCCATCCCCAAGCCCAACACAGCCAGCAGCAAGCCCACACGGAGTGCTCAACTTAGGTATAGGCAACAACCGCATTGCATTGACTGGCGGATTTGGCAAGCCAGCCATCAACCGTTTTCAACGTGACATAATGGAACAACATGGAGTGGAAAAAGTGGTTATTTTCGAAGGTATCAATGATATTGGTGCCGCAAGAGGCAACAGCGAGCAAGTGGCAGAAAAGATTATTCAAGCCATAAAACAAATGACCAAGATTGCTCAGGACGCCAAGAAAAAAGTGTATTTAGGAACAATAACTCCATTCAAGGGGGCAGGTTATTATTCACGCTTCCACGAAGCAGCACGCCTCTATGTTAACGACTGGATACGCTCACAGGCTAAGAACGTAGATGGTATTCTGGATTTTGATGAACTGCTACGTGACCCTAAAGACAACGAGCAACTGCAGAAAAATCTACAGAGTGACTGGCTGCATCCCAACGCCACAGGTTATAAACTCATGGGTGAATATGCAGCCAGAATACTCCGTTAGCGCATCACTTTACGCACACGTCCGTCAGTATATCTCACAAGATATATTCCTATAGGAAGAGTTTCTAACTTGCCTCGCATTCTTACTCCTTGTAGATTAAACACAGCCTCAACAGACTGACAGGGAGTTACAGATTGCGATCTTAGCATCACTTTCTTATCGCCAACATAAGTCTTTGGCCTGACTGTTTGCACCAGCTTCGTCCGACAGCAAACTCTCTGTCAGTAAAGAATTAAATTCTCTATTCTGCCAACTGACCTCCGCTACCATTCTGCGGATTGGTGGTAAGTATCTTTTCATTTATTTTAAGCCAATTGCCCCATCCTGTCAGCTTATGAAAATCACATTTTTCATAACCTTCGTTGAAGTTGCTAAGTATGTTTATACCTGGATTTGCTTTCTTATAGTCAAAATTATAATAGTTTTTATCAAGAAGACAAACACTCAAAGTATAATGATTCAGATGTTGATTACTATTGTTAACATCACGATAATGAACAATAGCCTCTTCAAAGGCATCGTCTATAGCATTTGATATTGACGCCAATTGAAGATCACCTGTTTCCTGGGCAAGCTTATGAGCATAGTCAGCGATATCAAAGAAAGGATACACATGCGGATACGAATATTTATGATAACGATAAACCTTTCCAGAAGCGCGATCTATGGCATCTTTCCGGGTAGGATAAAGAGCAATAATTCTATCCGACAAATCCTTTACGGCACTGATGATATCATCAAATTTGTCGGTGCGAATCATCTTATAGTCACCATTAGGAAACTCTCCAGGTTCAGCGTCTTCCATATAACCATTCTGCCATGATGGTGTTGAGCGTTCAAACATCAGTCCACCTGCACTTTCTGCATTACCAGTCTCAACTAAGCCTCTAACAAACTCTGTAAGCAAAATACCATCGCTGCTAAGCATATGACCAGAGGCTATGATGTAGTCGGCAAAAGTTCTTGCCTGAGTCAACGATTCTATATTGCCCATAAAGCAGTTGTGGAAAAGCAAAGTATTCAATCGTTCTATTCCTGCAGCCTGTAGTGCATCATAAATTTCATACATGTCCATCCATTCATCATTAACCCATTCATCAGTCATCACACCACGACTTTGAAGCACCTGATATTTTCCTGGCACATCACTCATTGGATCAAAGCCACTACCATGTCCCCATATTGCAAACACATAATCATCAGCAGGACAAGCAAGACTACTAAACTCTAAAAACATACGAAGTGTGTTAGGGTCGCAAATCTTCAATTTCTTAGCTTCCTCACCCATACCAATAGCCTGCATTCCGTCTTCACGAATCTTATTAAGGTCGGTCTTATCTGTAAGTTCAAACCACACGATATCACCTGGCTCAGCATATTTGCCTGTGAAGCTGTGAACATCTCCGTTCACCTCATCTTTACCATACTTGTACAAGCATACAACACGAACATTATCGTGATCTGTAAGGTACTTTTTTACTCTCTCCCAAAAGCCAAACTCTATGACATTATCCATTTCTCCACCAGCATTGCCATAAACAAACACTGTGTACTTTGCAGGTTTTGGCACTTCGTACATCTCCTCATCTTTACTCCATGTATCAAACTTATTGGCCATAGCGCTGGGTGTTTTTTCAAACTTCAAACTGATAGATTCTCCATCACCTAATCGAAGTTCATCACCAACGAGCTGCCATTTTGCCTTCATCTGCTCGCGATCCTTAGGTGTCATAACAAGATCACCTGTTGACGATGCCGTATATGTAAAGTCGATCTTTTCACATCCCACAGCATCATTTCCAACAGTATAATAAATACGAGTGCTACCCGTACCATCAGCTTTGAATTCTGTATTCTGCCAAGCATCACCATAGTTCCATTTTGCATAGGTCATACCCGTAACTTTCGAACACCAATTGCCAACAATTCTGCTGTCAACCCCTGGTACAACACCTCCAGAATTATCATCTTCTGAACATGCGACAAACATGGTCATCGCCATCGTGCAACAAAGCACCGATACAAACGTCATAAAAAACTTTTTCATACCAATATGTTTTTAATTATTAAAGTAAATCAGCTCTGCTTGCTCCGTAGTTATAGGGAGTTAGAAGGAGAAGATATACGCGAAGCAGAGCCTCGCTAAATGATAAATAACAAATGATAAATGATAAAGAAGCGCTTGGCGCTTAATTTTCAATCTTCAATCTTCAATTGCGAAGCATTTGTCCTCTATCTTCGCCGCTGAAAGCGGCATAACTCCCTTTTACTTCCTTTATCTTCTGAACTTGCTAAAGTTCAGTTAATTATTAATGACTTCTCATAAACACGCTATAATCTTACACCCAATGACACACGGGCATAAGCATAGCTGATTCTTCAAGCTATGCTTATTCTCATGTATAAGCACAGTATCTCTATTAACTTCTTGCCCTGCTACATTCAAGGCAAAAAACAGACAACATATAATAATCCGTCCAACCATATAATCGACTTTCTATAGTTAAACTGTTGTTTAGGTAGTTTAATGCAATAAATATCAAATTCAAAGCTTTGCTTAAATCAAAGCAGATTATTCTGCTACAAATAAAATATTTTTTTTTGAAACTTACAAGTATTTAAAGATAAAAGGAAGGAAATATATGTTTTATGATTCAAGCTTAACGTTAACAACAAAAAAGAGGATGCACCATTGGCACATCCTCTTTACGATATAATTAGCGATAAATCGCGATTTACTCTTTAATCAATTAGATTAAATCTTAATCATTCTGATCAGAAGATTATTCTGCATCAGGCGCAACATCAAAAGTAAACACCTCTGTACCTGTTCCAAAACTATAACCAGAATCAGGCAAAGAGAACTTTATATTAGCAAATGTTACAGTCTTTGTTGCAGGATCATAGCTACCAGCTGTCTGTGCCATCTGAATACGTCCATAATCATCATTGTATAGACCAGCATACTGTTTATAAAGCACAGCAGTATTCTTCTCAAAATTAATAGAGAACGAAACGTAGTAGCCCTTGTCATAAGGCTGATCAACAACATACTTATATGTTGCATCACCATCCTGTGTTTTAAAACGGAATACATTAACGTTTGAAATACCCTCATTCAATTCTGAATTAAGAGCAGCAGCAAACTGCTTACCAACGTTAATATTATAGTTTATTTTGTTAGTTGCATAAAGGAATGCATCTTCGTCAGCAACTGCAATAGTTACAGTTTTCTGAGAGTTAGCAGGACAAGCCACCTTTACGGTAACATCTTTTGACTCTTCACCAGCAGCAAAAGAAACTTCATTCTGTGGTGCAACCTCTGCATCATTTGATACAAGTTTGATAGTACCTGCTTCTTTAGAGTTAACGCGATGAACAGTAATAACAAAAGAAGCGTCTTCCTTATCACCAAAGAACAAATCTGTAGAACTTGCTACAGAAAGATAGCCGTTACCTCCTTGCCCTGTTGCTGATGGAGCATCATACTCATAATCATTGGTACATGAAGTGAAGGCAAGAGCCATCACTCCAAGAGCTACCATATATGTATATTTCAAGAAATTCTTCATTGCAATAATCTATCTTAATTAACGAATTGAATTATTTTGCTGTCCAAGGAGTATAGCACTTTGAAGGATCTGGGTTATTATATCCCTTAAGAGCTGTATTATTCTCAGACTCAGAACGGTGGAACACAAAGTTCATCCAAGCAGGACGGCCGTTAGTGTTAAAACGAGAAGTATTATAATAGTTTGTACCCTCATAACCACGAGTTACAGAATAGTTCAAACGCTTGATATCATAGAAAGTACGACCTTCACCCCACAATTCTACACGTTTCTGGAAAACGATTTCCTCAACAACATCGTCCTTAGAACTTACATTGCAAGAATAATCTGCATCACGATATTTCTTCATAAAGTCTTCGAGCAACTGCTTACCCTCAACAGGATTAGCGTGAGCAGCAGCCTCAGCTTCTATGAAATACATTTCCTCAACACGCATCAAAGGATACGCAGCAGCTGCTGCTGTTTTTGATGTAGAGTAATTTCCTTCGTTTGGACGGAACTTCAAAGAATAATAAGCAGGAAGTGTTGAATACTTCTTATTAACAAATTTTATCTTGCTTGCCAAAGGAGAACCCTGAGGAGCAACAAATTCCTGTTTACGGAAATCGCTATTACTGATACGATCATACATACTCTTATCAATCATTGTTGATACACCAGCACTTGCATATCCAAAGTCCTGCTCATTGCACATAAATGAAGTCCAGTTGATGATACCAGATGTTACGGTACGGTCTTCTGAAGTCTGCTGTGAGCCCCACATCCAAGGAGACAAAGTATTGAAACCTGTCTTAGTATCAAGACACTGGCTCTCTGTCATAGGAGAAGTCGCTGTTGTATTGATTGCTTTACGAGCTGCTTCCTTTGCCTTTGTATAGTTTTCCTGCCACATATAAAGACGTGCCTGAAGACCATAGACTTCGGCAAGATGAGGAAGAGTCTTTGATTCATAAGTAAGGTTTGGCACATACTTCTCAGCTTTTTCCAAATCACTAAGAATAAATTCTGCCATTTTCGCCTTGTCAGCACGAGGATTGTTACGAGCCTCTTCCAGAGTTGTCTTTTCAGTCACAATAGGTACTGTAAGTCCCATAACGTCATTGCCATCAGAATTCTTTCCAGTTGAGTTTATCTCGTTAGGCAAGAACTCATACATTGGGGCAATATCCAAATATGCCATAGCACGGAAGGCATATGCAGCACCAAGATAACCTAACTGCTCTTTTGTAGATGTTGTTTCATCCAAAGCACCAATTACATTATTTGCCTTCTGAATGAGTGCATAATAGTACTTCCAAGGATAACGAGCTACAGAATAGTCCTGACCAATATTCTTATTACAAAGCCAGTTTTCAAACCATACTCCATAATCACTAAAAGTATAAGGAGCATCACCAGTTTCTACGTCACGAATATGCATCATCGCTCCATAACCAAATTCATAATGATTTTCTACATCGGTAAGAGCTGAATTAAGATAAGCAGGAACACCCAACAAAAGATAGCTGGCAGCATTTGCACTATTATTTACCTGCTCCTGAGTTGCATATTCTGTTACATCAGTATCCTGCATACAACTTGAAAAAGATGTCAAAGCTATCAAACCTGCACACAGGATAGATTTGTTAATATATAATTTCTTCATTGCTTTATTATTTTAGGTTTACAATTTAGAAAGTCAATGTTATACCACCAGAAATAGTACGAATACCTGGAGCATAAGAAGAATTTCCATAACCTGAATCATAGTTTGCATCACCAAACATTGTTTGACGAGGATCAAGGCCCTGACGCTTTGACCATACCCATACATTATCAGCAGTAACATAGATACGTGTCTTAGTCAAACCAAGCTTCTTAACCAAATTAGTTGGCAATGTATAACCAAAATTGATATTCTGAAGACTCAAGTAAGAAGCACCGATAAGGAATCTATCAGAAGATGCTGTATGATCAGTATCATCAAACTGCATACGAGGAATATTTGAGTCCTTATTATCAACAGTCCATGCACTCAACAAATCAGTATGGAAAGCAGTACCACGACTACCACTCATAAGAGTAGCATAGTCAGAATCATATACTTTACCACCAAGCTGATAAGAGAAGTTCACTGACAAATCAAATCCCTTGAAAGTGAAGTTTGTGCCGAAGCCACCATAAACAGGAGAAAGAGCATCACCACAAAGATAGTAAGAAGCCTCACTACTCTTTGTTGTTGTAGTTGTTGTTTCTACGCCATTAGCATCTGTTACAGTCTTATAATAAAGAGCCTGACCTGTTTCATGATCTACACCTGCATATTTCTTCAAGCGGAATGTATAAAGAGAATTACCCTCGCTTACGAAGAAAAGACCAGAGGTATAACCCGCTTCACCATCAGTAACAGTTGTCTTCTTCTCATCTGGAAGCTTGCTAACATGGTTCTTGATATAAGTCATATTGAAATTAGCTGACCATGTGAAATCCTTTGAGCGAATGATTTCACCATTAACATCCAATTCCACACCTTCATTAACCATATCACCAACATTGTCATAATAGCTTGTATAACCATAAGAGTTAGGCAAAGACAATGCATAAAGCATATCAGATGTCTTACGTGTGAACAAATCTAAGTTGACATTCAAACGGTTTTTAAAGAAATCACCAACAAGGCCGAAGTTCCATTCACCATTTTTCTCCCAAGTAATATTCTCATTTCCTGGAATTGATTTAGGAACCAAAGAAACAGAACCATTAGAGCTCTTGATGTCATAACGATTTGTAAAAAGGTTGTAACTAATATTATCGTTACCTGTTTCACCATAAGAGATCTTAGCTCTTAACTCATCAATCCACTTAACATCAAACCATTTCTCCTTAGAGATAACCCAGCTGGCACCTGCAGACCAGAATGTACCCCACTGATGATCAGGATGGAATTTTGAAGAAGCCTGACGCATTACAGACAACTCACCATGATACTTGTTTTGATAATCATAAAGAGCACGAACAAACAAGCTCTCAGTATTATAATCACGAGTATATGAATTTGTGTTACCTACTTTTATTGCACCTGCCAACTCTGGGTTAGAGATATCAAATTGATTTGTCTTATTACCATAAAGTAATGAATAATTTCTATTATAGTAATCGTGACCAAGTACAGCAGAAATAGTATGATCACCAAAAGACTGTGACCAGTTTAATAACTGCTGCAAATCATAAGTGAAGTATCTCATATGATAAACATATGACATACCGTTCTCACCAGCATATTGACCAAAGTATGGATTAGTTGTTTCTATCTGACGTGTTTCGTCAACAGTAGCATTGTTTGTTGAAGTGAACTTAAATCCATAAGGAAGAATCACTTCTGCACCAAGTGTTCCATTGAACATATTACCAATAAGGTTATGCTTATCCAACTGAAGATCAGACAATGGGTTTGACTGAGCAAGATAAGGACGCTTAAGACCATTTATCTTTCCATCACCATAGTCATAGCTATTAATCTTGCTAATCTCATCGTATATAACATTTCCATTTGCATCACGAATATACAATGGATAAATTGGAGCAATCTTGGTCATTGCGAATACATTACCAGACGAACCACTTTTACCTTCGTCATTACCAGTATTATTCTGAGTATAATGAGAGAAACTTACATTACCCAACAGTTTCAACCAGTCGTTCATCTTGTAATCAGCCTTCAAACGCCCACTAAAACGCTTGTAGTCTGAGTTCATTGTGATACCCTGATAATCAAGGTAATTTACAGATGCATAGAAGTTTCCACGATCATTACCTGCTGTACCAGAAACAGTATATTCCTGACGAAGACTATGCTTGAAAGAAGCATCTGTCCAATTGTCTGGTATGATATAATATTCTGTTCCATTATATTTAAACTTACGACCAAGAGTAGCATTAGGATTCAGTTTACCATTAGATCCTATAAGCAACTGATTCTCAGGAACAGTATAAACATTGTAACCAAGACCATAGTTTCCACCATTGATAAGATTCTCATTAGCAAACACATGAGCATCAACAGCATCATACTGAAGAGTATTCATAGCATAGTTCTTCAAAGAACCATACCACATTTCGTAATACTTAGCTGGACTTGTAACCATTTCATAATCAGGAACGGCACGAGAGTTAGAACCCCACTTTGCGTCAACAGTAATCGAGCCCTTACCGCTTACACCTTTCTTTGTGGTAATCATGATAACACCATTAGCACCACGAGCACCATACAAAGCAGTAGAAGCAGCATCCTTCAATACTGTCATATTTTCTATATCTGATGGAGTAATTGTGTTGATATCACCATCATAAGGTACACCATCAAGAACGATCAATGGATCGTTACCTGCATTTACAGAGCTAATACCACGAACACGAACAGATGAGCCAGAACCTGGCTGACCTGACGCAGCACTAATCTGTACACCTGCAACCTGTCCCTTCAAAGCATCAACAGCATTTGTTACCTGAACTTTTGCCAATTCACCAGAACCGACAACCTTTGCTGATCCTGTGAAAGAAGATTTCTTCTGTGTACCATAGGCAACAACCATTACCTCATCAAGGGTTTTGTTGTCTGGGTCAAGAACAATCTTCATGTTTTCTGCTGCCTTAACAGTCTTGGTTACCATACCGATGTATGATACCTGCAGTTTTGCACCATTAGAAACTGAAAGTGAGAATTTTCCATCAACATCGGTAACGGTACCTGTACTTGTACCAACGACCTTAATGGAAGCACCAATTACTGGCTCGCCATCCTCTGAAGAGGTTACGCGACCAGACACCTGTGTTTGAGCCAAAGCCATTCCTACAACAAGAAAAAGGCCGGCTAACAACATTGTTAGTCTTTTTTCCATAAATCTCTCTATAAAATTAAATTTATTCTTTACTAATCTTTTTCTTTCGTAATAAACACTATCACTTTTTCACGTAACAAAACGCAATTTCAAAAAATCGCCTTTCCTTTTTACGCAGTTTGCAAAATTAACCTATTTATATGGCGTTAACAAAAAATGAGTTATAAAAGCTTCATTTTTAAACATTAATTAACCTAAATAACACTTTCTCGAATACAATTTGAATATTAATACACACCCATAATAATCAGATTGGTTACAAAAAACCACAAACTGCTTTCAATTAGAAAGCAAAATCACTCAAGTTTCGCAAGCTCCGCTTGCTCAGTAGTTAGAGGAAGTTATAAGGAGATAGAAGAAGATAAAAGACATTTGCTATAGTATTTTAGGCATGAGAATTCTTACAAAAGTATTTTCAAAAAGGGCGTCACACCCAAGACTATCCCGATAAATATCAACAACTTACAGCACTAAAGTGTGTCACCAACCTGTCACAGGGTGTCACGCTTATCTGTGACAGATTGTGACACCCTTTACAAAAACTTTCCCGCATTTTTTAACAATAAAGATAGCGCTAAAGAACACTGGAATATAATCGTTAAAAAATTTCATTCTTGCCTTATTTTTTCTTTAGTTAGCTCATTTTTATTTCCTAACTGGGAAAATTTTTCTCTCTGACCTGAAACTTTAAATTTTACTGAAGTTTCGTAAGTGAATATACTCTGTATTTTTCTCTTAATATATTTAAGTTTCGCAAGTTTATTTTTTATCAAGAATTACAGGAATTAGAGAATTTAGGCATACGCCCTTGCATTATATACTCTACTGAATTATAAAGAATTAAAGCAAGATTTGTTATACTACCTTCCA
>OCVV011336957.1_pt1 | contig 10952 bp, 10 predicted proteins | sample 1539721 | NCBI WGS metagenome assembly OCVV01 (sample SAMN02144230, study PRJEB22623) | gut metagenome | biome: sheep rumen | host: Ovis aries | place: New Zealand
CACCCAAATTCTCCTTGACTTGCGTCAGCAAGCCTGCGTCGAATTTAGGCAATCTGACGAAAATCTGGACGGCGCATCTGATGCACAGAGCTCGTGCGGTGTTGCCTTAAGTTTTTATGATGGTTGACGTATATGTCGAATTATGATATAATATCTTTGGTATTATAAAGTTTACACACCGTATTGGTAATATGATCAAAAGAGGGAAAAGAAAATGAGAATCGGTAATAAGAATATTCTTTTTTGCGAGATAAGTCCTACAACTTATGCTATCTCGGAAGAGAAGGAATCGTTGCTAAAGCATATCAGAGAATTGTTTTCTGATGAAAAGATAGCCAGAAACAAGAGCCGCAAAAAGCTCAGAAACGTGGTATCCAAAAAGGATTCGGAGCTTATAAAGACGGGCAAAGGCATTGATCCTGTTTTGCAGGAAAACAAGGCTGTAAATATTGACCTTGCCTGCAAAAAACTCAATGGGCTTGTAATTCACCCGGGCGAGACTTTTTCTTTCTGGCAGACCATCGGCAGAACAACAAAGAGAAAGGGATATAAGGCAGGACGTGTGCTCAGAAGAGGAAAGCTCTATCCGGGTGTCGGCGGCGGACTGTGTAATCTTGCAAATGTGCTGCATAATCTGGTGCTGCTGAGCCCTCTCAAAGTAACCGAATTTCACAATCACTCCGATGCACTTGCTCCCGATCACGGAGAGAGGGTGCCGTTTAGTGCAGGTACTTCCGTAAGCTATTACTACAACGATTACAGGTTTTATAATAATACGGATATGGATATCCAACTTGTGTTCTGGTGTGCAGATAATCAGCTTCACGGTGAGCTGAGGAGCGAGAAACAGTTCCCGTATACATACTCTATCTCGGAGGAGGATCATCATTTTTCTCCCGAGGGCGATGAATACTACCGCATCTCAAAGATCTATAAGAACACTTTCTCCCGTGAAACGGGGGAGCTTATAAATAAAGAGCTTGTGCTCGACAACCATTCAAAGGTGCTGTTCGACCACAGCGAGATACCCAAGGAGCTTATAAGAGAATAGCAGAGAGCTACGACCGGGACCGTAGGTTATCATCAACAAACTGATTTTATCGAATAACAGAGGCTGCTGCATTTCTGCAACAGCCTCTTCCTATTATTTACGGTCTGATCTTTACACAGCACTCATCCTGAGTTCCGATATTCACAATTCGAGTATTCTATAGACAGGATCATCAACATGATACTGTTTTGCGACGTTTGAGCGAAATTACTAAACGTTTGTTTAAGATGCGAAATGCGGGTGTTTTAAGGACAAATAAAGACCAGGACCTCAAAAAAGTGAACAAAGATAGCTCAAATATATGCTATAATTGGTTAGTGCCGGCGAGTCGGCAAGCAAGCCCCGAAAGAAGATGAAATAATGGAAGAAACAAAAGAACGCAGGCGGATAGTCCTCGGCTGGTTCAGGATCGCGATCGGGCTGCTGTTATTTGCCTACGGCGTTTACCTGACGATATTTGCAAACATCGGCCTCGCGCCGTGGGACTGCCTCGGAATGGGAGCTGCAAAGCACACGCCCTTCAACTACGGTATTTCTATGACCCTCATTGCTGTTACCGTCCTGCTGATCGACCTGCTGATGAAGGAGCGCATCGGCTTCGGGACAGTTATCGACGCATTGGTACACAGCCGGTCAGGCGTTATTCAGTTGTCATTACGCCGAGCATTACCGGCGCACCGAGCCCGAGATAAGGACAGCAAAGGTCTTTGCGTCAGCTTCAGATCATAAGTGGACCGACCAGCCCGAGTCGATCTTTTCGTGCACTTTTTTGAGCGTCTCAATGTCGAGCTTCGGCCAGTCGTTCACCTTTTGTGCCTTATTGGTGATAAGGTGCGCCTTTTCCGCGCAAAGCGCCATCGGTGTGTCCGCAAGGGAATCCGAATAAAAATTCTCGATCTCCGGGAAGCCCTGGTCAAAGATATACGCTGCTTTTTCCCGCGCGTACATCAAGTTGTCTACGAATGCGCCGACCTCACGGTCGTAATCGGACGCTATGCAGTTTACGCCGAGCCGTTTGGCGATCGGTTCGATGATGCACTTTGGAGAGGCACTGATGATAAGATCGTCAGGCCTTTTCTGGGCGAGATACCAGGCGGAGATGCGTTTCTCATGCTTGTCCCAGAATTTCTCGATCTGCTCGTCGAAGTCATCGACCTTGCAAAGGAAGCTGAAAAACGTGCGCTCCATAACAAAGCGCGGCACCTTTCCCCGTTTATGTCCGATCATACTTTTCAACACTTTCGGAAAGAACGTGAACCACAAAGAGGGGTGCCGGTTCATACACCAAAGCGCAAAACTGATGGCGCAATCCGGGTAATAGATCGTGCCGTCAAAATCATATACGTTCATAATCTCACCTCAGCAAAACGCTTCTCATTTGACGGCGAACACGGCGTCAAGACCGGTGATGTACAGCACCTCGCTGAAACTCGGGCCGATGTTCAAAAGCTCCATCGTGCCCTTTTTCGCCTTCAGGCTCTTGTAAGTGTTGAGCAGAACGCGAAGACCTGCGGATGAAACAAAGTCGCAGGATGCGAAGTCAAGACGCAGAGTGTCCGTTTGAGGAATACTCTCGTCCAAAAGTTCTTTGAGCTCGGGTGCTGTCGACGTGTTGAGTTCTCCGTCCAGAACCACAGTAATGGAAGCGCCTTCTTTTTTTGTAGTCAGATTCAGTGCCATTTTATAATTCCTCCTGTTTTCTTGTTTATTGATATTATAATCATTGTTAAGGAAATACCGCACAACCCCTGTGCGTGCAGAGGCGTTAGCCGCGGGTCGTGCGGTGTTGCCTTAATAATATGGATCGTGTCTGCCGCCCGTCAGGCGTTCAAATGCCTGAAATTCGCAGCGTTGGATCTGTAAAGATTTTTGAACACTTTATAGCTGCGCTCGTATATTTCTTTATTTCCCGAATCGGGAAGATAGGTGTGATTTGCTTTCACAAGACGACGGGAAACATCTTTCACGTCCTCTCCGGTCAGACCCGCCGCAACAACGATCGCACAGCCCATAGCGCCGACTTCCTGGGCGTTATCGACGGTCTCTATAGTTCTGCCGGTGATATCGGCGAGCATCTGACAGATCACGGGCGAAAGCGATCCGCCGCCCACAAACCGGATCACATCGGACGTTTTCACCTTTTTCGCTTCGCATTCGAGCAGCCATCGCAGATGATAGCAGATCCCCTCAAGTACGGCACGGATCATATCCCGCTTGCCGGTGTCGATCCTGATGTTGAAAAACATTCCTGCGGCGTTCGGATCCTCAAAAGGACAGCGGTTTCCATGGAGCCACGGGGTAAAGATCACTCCGTTCGCGCCGGGAGGCACCTTGCTGACCTCGAAGGACATATAGTCGTACAGACTGGTGAATCTGCTTTCAAAATCGCCCGTGATCTCGTATTTATTGAGATAAATGTTTATCTCATCAAGAGCGAGATGGTCCTTGACCCATTCGTAACACTTTCCAGCTGTTTCCAGTTCGGCGTAATAGTTGAAGTACCCGTGATTTGCCGACAGTACTCCTGTGATCATTGCGTTGATATCGACCGTCTGGTAGTCGAGGCAGGTCGATACCCAGCCTGACGTCCCGACGTAGATATGCGTATCACCGGGTGTCACGCAGCCGGCGCCGATATTAACGAAGGTCGTGTCGCCGCCTCCGCCGAAAACCGGGGTGCCCTCTCTCAGTCCGAGATCGTGTGCCGCTTCCTCGGTCAAGCCTCCGACGAGATCGGTGCAGTCGATGATCGGCGGCAGATGCTCGGGTCTGACCTTGTACATTTTAAGAAGACCTTTGTTCCAGCCCTCCTTGCCCTTGCGGGTATCATATAGGAATGTAGCGAAGGCGGAGTCTGCTGTCCTTATGATCTTGCCTGTACAGCGTGAAACAAGATAGTCGTTCACGTCCAGCCATTTATCAACCTTTGCGAATAACTCCGGCTCGTTGTTTTCGACCCACTTGTATTTCCATACAGGATCCTTTACGCTGGTCGATCCGGCGTAATTGACACGCAAGTTCCGAAGAAGCTTGTAAAGACTGCATCCGGAGACCTTGACGATCCCTTTCCCCATACAGTCCCTATATTCGTGCACACCCCGACAGTCCATATAGCTCATCGCCCTGCGAAGTGCCTGTCCGTTGCCGTCAACGAGGACCACTCCCTGCATCTGTGCGCAAAAGGCGAGACCGGACACTTCTTCGGGTTTGATCTGCGTTTGATCAAACAGTTCTCTCGTCGTTTTGCAGATCGCCTGCCACCACTCCTCTGTATCCTGCTCGGCACCGCCGTTTTCAAGAATGTAGAGTCCATAGGAAGCGTTTGATGACGCCGCAACGGTGATCTTCTCACCCACGTCAAAAAGGCAAGCCTTTAAGCTGCTGGTCCCGAAATCATAAATGATAATATACATTATATTGTCTCCACGGCAACTTTTTCTTCACGCCGGAAGCGGATAATATTCCGGTTGTATCCGGTGGTCACAAGATACGCTTTTTCCTCCTGTGAATCCATCAATCCGCTGAGTATCATACTGCTCAACCCATCTATATTAAGATCAGGGTCAGTGATATCAAACAGTTTTCCCGAATCCCGTTCGATGAGCAGAACGGAGTCGTCTTCAAAGAAAAGGGAGAGCTCGATCAGAACAGGCTTTTTTGCCTGCTTGTTCTTTTCCATAACGGTCAGACCGATCTCTTCAACAAAGAGTGCAGCACGCAGCGCTTCTTCCTTCTGATACCCGTGCGATAACAGAGCGCCTTTCACTTGCCCTGAGAGCTTGCCGGCGCTTTCCGTGGTCAACTTGTCGTCCATTACGACGATCTCGGATTCCATATTCTTCAAAAGAAAAGGGAAATTGTCTTTTCCGAAGTGCAGATATACGAAGCTCAGCGCAGCTATCAGTGTCAAAAGCGGAGAAGCGACAAAGCCCGCCCACATACCTGTCATACCGAAGAGCATACCTCCGACGATCGGAAGCCCCATATACAGCGCACCGTTCTGCAAGCAGGCAATGCACGTGGCCATACCGATACGGTCGATCAGCATATAGTAGGAAGTCATAAGGGAGACCGAGCTCACAAAAGTAAACCCGAGCGATACGATACGGATAGCAGACATCGCCGGTTCAAGTGCTGCGTCATCTGTGATGCCGAAAAGAGCGCAGAACTGCTTTGCAAAAATACAGATCAGCGCAGTCGCTGCCACACCCTGTATCACTGCTGCTTTTGCTCCCGACTTCATCACTCTTTTGATAAGGCATGGATTCTTCTCTCCGAAATATGTACCAATAAGCGGCTGCATCGCCATACCTACACCGTCGAGTACCACACCGAATTCGATCAGACTTACGACTACAGCGAGAGTTATAAGCCCCGCATCACCGTAATTTCTTGATACAAAACCGATCAGAACGTAATCCATAAGCGCCCAGCACAGATAAACCGATGAATCGACGATGCTGTACCGTGACGTCATAAGGAAGTCCTTAAACGAAAGATGCCACACAAAACGAAGCGTGTTCCCCTTGCGAAAGAAATGCCAGATACAGGCAAAAATGCCGAGGGCGTTTCCGATGATCGAGCCGAGGATAATACCTGTCATTCCCATAAACTTTGCGAAAATGACAGAGCACACAATATTTCCGCCGATCTGGAAGACATAGCAGATATTGTTGCACAATTCGTCTCCGTCACTGTAAACCATCTGTTCAAGATAGAAAATAACGATAGTCAGCAGAGCGTTGATCGGAGTTAGCATATAATATTTCAGTGCCTGATCACGAATCTCACCCGATACACCGTTAATGCTGAAATAAACGTCCTGGATCAGGAAGATAACGAGCGCAGATAACAGTCCGATGGAGAGACTGATTATCAGTCCCTGACCGTATATCTCGTCAGCCCGTTTCTTTCTCATAGCTCCGACTTCTCTTGTAAAAACAATCCCGACACCGGTCGAACAAAGGTCACCGAAAAAAGTCACAAACCCTGTTATAGGCGTGATCGCATTGATCGCCGCAACTCCTGATTTGCCGACAAAATATCCTGCGATAATACTGTCGCAAAGGAGCATTATGTACATGACCGCTTTTGTAAAAATACCCGACAAAAGCATAGAACGGAATTTCCGTTCGCAAAATCCATTCATAATGATGAAACCTGCCTCACATGATATAATATTCCGGATACGTCCGGGCGGCTTTTCCGGCGCATTGATGTCAAAGCTTTTTACGCAGTATCAACTGATTGCACCCGTCACGGTAAACGTATTCCATCTTATCTACCATATTTTTTACCATATAGATGCCCAGTCCGCCGATCTCCCTTTCCTCGCCGGAGAGCAGAATATCCGGGTCGGGCTTTGCGAGTGGGTCATAGGGCGTTCCACCGTCAATGAGCCGAATAGTGACCACACCGTCCTCAACGCTGCCCCGGATCTCCGCCCATCCGTCACCGGAAGGGTAGGCGTAGTGAGCCACGTTCACATACAGCTCCTCCATCGCCATCCGAAGCTGTGTTCGCACCTGCGGCGTACAGCCGTTGGCGTCGAGCAGTGTGCCGACAAAGTCAATGACTTCGTCCAAACGTTCAAGCTCTGCGGGGATCCTCAATACTTGTTCCACAGCCATATTTTTCTCCGATCGAAAGTGATCTGCGATCACTGCATATCGAACACGGCATCAAGACCGGTGTTCTGCAGCACGTCCTTAAAGCTTTGACCAACGTTTGTAAGATTCATCGAGCCTTTTACCGCCTTGTTCATTTATTTTTTGATGGTGAGAACGACCATCGTAATATCGTCAAACTGCGGAACTCCCTCGGCAAACACGTTAATGTCGGCAAGGATGCTCTCAAGCGCCTTTTCTCCCGGCTCGTCCTTGGTGCTATCCAATACTTTTACCAGACGGTCTTCACCGTAGAGTGAGTTCTCACGGTCATGCGCTTCCGTGACGCCGTCGGTGTACAAAAGCAGGCGGTCGCCCGGCTCGAGCGTGATCTCGTCCTGCTTATATCTCGTGAACTCCATTCCGCCAAGGAAAAGGCCGTGTACGCTCTCTATCAGCTCGCACGGCTGACCGTTCCGCTGAAGCACCGGGAAATTGTGTCCGGCGTTGGTGTACTGAAGCGTCATAGTCCGGGTGTCGAGAATGCCGATCCATGCGGTTGCGAACATACCCTCGTCGTTGTTCTCGCACAGTCGGGCGTTGACGGCGGTGAAGATCTCTGACGTGGTGTCTTTTGTCAGAGCGTAGTCCTTGATCATAGTCTTGGACGTCATCATAAAGAGCGCAGCGGGCGTCCCTTTGCCGGATACGTCGGCGATCAGAAAGCACATACGGTTTTCATCTATCGGGAAATAGTCGTAGAAATCGCCGCCCACTTCTTTTGCGGTATTCATACTGCCGCGCAGGATGATCTCCGGGAAATCTTCAAAATCCGGAGCGGCGGAGGGCAGAGCGTCCGTCTGGATCTTTGACGCGATGCGCAGATCGGTCTGTGTAGACGCCAGCGCTTTGCTCTTTTCAATGAATATGATGCAGTACATAATGATCAGCGACATCAGGACCATTCCGTACTGAGCGGCATTGCCGAACTTTCCTTCCATCAGCGCATATTCGATCAACGGGAACAGAATGAACGTCATCGCCGCCGTCTTCTGATTGCGTGGGTTACGGCTCATGATGATCAGGATAGTCGTTAGAATTGAGGTTGAGGCAAGGTAAATATCCTCTGCCCAGGAATACGCACTCGTCTGATACATCCCGTCAGCATCCAGATAGAAGGTGGTCTTATAAAAAATATTAGAGAAGATAACAAGCGCTTCAAACACCAGCAAAACAGGAATGATCTTTTCCGACAGCTTTGCAAGTTTTCCCTCGAAATCCAGCGTAACTCTTACATAGGAGTAGAAAAGATAGATCATCACAAGATCGAGCAGTTTGCTGCTCAGGCAAAGAATGAAACAAATCGTGCTCCAATTCGGCACTCTGACCGTGTAACATATAGCTTCATTGACTGCAAAGCTGGTACTTACCAAAACGATCAGATTTCTCAAAGCGCTTATTCCGTTGCCCTCCTGCTTCATGCATCCGAAAAACAGCGCCGCACAGACAAGCGAGCCCACCGAATCAACGCCGGCATCGAACAGACTGTTCTTCAGTCTCGGCTCTATAAAGAACGGGATGCCGAGCGTTATGATAAATACGGCTGAAGCTATGGAAAAAATCAATCCGAGTATTGCGGCATCCTCTTTTAGTTTTTTGATCATTTGTTTTTACCCTCTCATTTCACTCGGCAAGCATACTGTTCAGCATTCTGAGTTTTCCGCTGCGTTTTCGTTCTGAAAGTTAATTTGTTTATATTATAGCATAACTTCCAACATAAGTCAATTGTTTGGGTCGATTTTCGGTAGTATTGTCTAAATTTTTTGCCCGACTTTCATCTCATCCTTTATTCCGCAACTGTTGGAAAACGCGCATTTCTGCTGATATATGAAAAAACAGCTCCGAAATAAACGGTCAGATACCGCATCGGAGCTGTTTTTTCGTTGTATTCATCGGGTCGTTTTCGCTGTATCAAATAATACACTGAACAAGTATAATGATTATCAGCACGGGAAGTGCAAACTGAAAAAACGGTTTCAGTATTCTCGGGAATCTCAGCCCCTTGCCTGAATTGCATTCTTCATAGTATCTATCAAAGCCCCAGCCCCATTTCGTTACGCAGAAAAGGAGGAACACAAGCGAGCCTAATGGCAGCATCAGATTGCTGACGATGTAGTCTTCAATGTCAAGAACGTTCCTGCTGCCTATTCTAAGACTGCTCCAGGCATTAAAGCCCAGCACGCATGGAAGGCTGAGCACAAGCACAGCAATACAGTTGACGATCGCCGATCTCTTCCGGCTGAGGCCAAAGGTCTCTTCGCAGAATGCAACTATATTTTCAAAGACGGCAATAATGGTCGAAAAGCTGGCAAAGGTCATCAGTAAAAAGAAAAGCGTGCCCCATATCCTTCCTCCCGACATATCGGTAAAAACGTTGGGGAGAGTTACAAATATCAGAGCAGGCCCCTCGTTGGGCTCAATGCCGAAGGAAAAGCAGGCAGGAAAGATTATCAGTCCTGACATTATCGCTACAAAGGTGTCCAGCATACTGATACGGACGGCTTCTGAGGGGAGAGTGTTTTTTCTGCTCATATAACTGCCCAGTATCTCCATTGCTGCAATACCCAGACTTAGTGTGAAAAAAGACTGATTCATTGCCGCAACTATTATTTTTCCAAGCCCTATGCTCTTTACCTTTTCCATATCGGGTACAAGATAAAAGCTGAGCCCCTCTCCCGCTCCGGGAAGCGTAAAGCTGTGTACTGCAAGTACCACAATCAGCAGAAGAAGCGCTGACATCATATATTTGCTGATGCGCTCTATACCTTTCTGAAGACCGAAACTGCAAATAAAGAACCCTGCAATGACAACAACTGCCATCCATAGTATCATCTCTGAGGGTGACGAAAGCATATCCTGAAATACACCGCCGATTTTTTCGGAGGTCATACCGCTTTCAAACGAACCTGATGCAAATTTGAAAAAGTAATCTGTCATCCAGCCTGAAACGGTAGTGTAATACATCATCAGCAAATAGCAGCCCAGCATACATATCCATCCGTGTATGTGCCACTTGCTGCCCTCTTTTTCCAGAGTCTTGTAACCGAGCACTGCACTTTTACGGCTTGCTCTTCCTACAGCCAGCTCCATAGTCAGCACAGGCACACCCATAATGAGCAGAAACAACAGATAAAAAGCTACAAATATCCCGCCGCCGTTCTGACCGACAACATACGGAAATCTCCATACATTTCCTATCCCGATGGCACAGCCTGCGCTTACAAGTATAAACCCAAGCCGGGACTTAAAGCCTTCTCTCTCCATTGTGAGCCTCCGTTATATCCGGGACTATCCTATCTCCGTCCTTCAGTTTTTCCTTTGCAGCCTCAGCATTCATCTGTCAGGTCTTTCGGCTTAGAGTATTATACAATAAATCCTCCGCAGTGTCAAGACGATGCAGACACTCGTCAGCATTTGCTCAGCCCTATTCCGGACTCTACCCAGTTTCCTCGTGATAGATCATCATCGGTGATGAATCACGCCTTCTCAAAGCAGAGAAACACAAAGGGTGAGGGCTGCGGCAGGCTGCATCGCGGATATTCCTCCCTGCTTAATACAGATACCCATATAAAAGTTTTGCCCCGAAGCGTTCCACAGCTGCTGCGGTTCTCCGGCGCTGTTAAACAGGGTGAATTCGGCGTTTTCGCCCATCTGTGCCGCATAGACAGGCGCACTCACAAGATAAGCCTGTTTATCTGATCTGTATATCGAATCATCCAATATGACCTTTCTGGGCTGAGCATCATTCGGTCCCTTGACCATAACATAAGCGTCATCGCCAAGCTCCGGGAACGGCCTGATAAACAGATTAACACTGATCTCGCCGCGAAGTGAAAGATTTGCACCGGAGATATATCCGCCGGTAAGCTTCTCAAACTCCATGATGACGGTCACATCGGCCTCTGATAACTCAAACTGGTTATTAGTCACGGTCAGTTCCCGGCCGTTGCTATCGATCACAGTCAGTGATCTCAGCCTGTAGCCCTCATCGGGGGTAACGGTCAGAGTGATGAGCTCGTCACCCAAGCGAAGGAAAACGTAATAGACCACCGCACGCAATTCTGCACCAAAGGGCAGATTTTTCGGGATTCTTACGAAACCCCGAAAATGCGCGTTTTTCAAAAAAATCAAAATGGTGCCCAAGGTGGTGCCCAAGACCGGTTTTACAAAAGAAATACGCTGTCTCAGAAAACTCTGAAACAGCGTATTTACGCGGTTTGTGCTGGTCGGAGTGA
>OCVV012825700.1_pt1 | contig 10950 bp, 5 predicted proteins | sample 1539721 | NCBI WGS metagenome assembly OCVV01 (sample SAMN02144230, study PRJEB22623) | gut metagenome | biome: sheep rumen | host: Ovis aries | place: New Zealand
CGGATATATTTTTACAACGGATTGCACGGATTATACGGATTTTTCGTCGCAAGAGGCGACGATGGCCGGATGCAGAACAATCCGAATGGCTGGAGCCGCCGAGGCTCAAAAATCCGTATAATCCGTAGAGGTATGTCAAAGTTCTGTGTTCTATGATTGCGAAAACCTTCAATCCATCCACGTCGGTAAAGGCATACGTGCCATCGGTAGAAATTTTCTGGCTACATGCCCCAATTTGGTGAGCATCGAGGTGTCTGAAGAAAATTCCGTGTTCGACTCGCGCAACCATTGCAATGCCATCATGGAAACTGCCACCAACCGGCTCATTGCAGGGTGCCAAACCACTGTGGTACCCCAAGAAACCACCGCCCTCGCGTATGGAGCCTTCGAAGGATGCTGGCTCATGAAGCACATCCACCTGCCCGAAGGCATTACCAGTATCGGCATTTATGCTTTCAATTGGAACGTGTCTTTGACGTCCATCGAATTGCCCGGCACCCTAACCATGATTGAGAATAACGCCTTCGATTGTTGCAAGTTCATGTCCGTCGTTTCTCATGCCACGACTCCACCTACCTTGGGCACAAACGTCTTCCGTGGAATTCCCAACGACTGCGTCCTCACCGTTCCGCAAGGAACCCGTGCCGCCTACATTGCTGCCGGCTGGACCAAAGAAGTGTTTGGCGGTGGTGTGGTGGAAGCCACGGAATAATCAGCCAAGAAGAAAAAATCGAGGAAATATTTGGAAGAGTTGAGATTTTGCCATATCTTTGCAAACGATAAAATCCCCACATGCCTATGTAACAAAACCGCATAACAACATATAGAAGAAAGCGTCCACTTAGAATCTTGTTCTAGAAATTTCGCCAAAAATCAAAAGAACACACAAGAGTAATAGCTCGGATGCTCACGCCGATGGCGTGGGCTTTTACTCGTTAAAGTGTGTTAGGTGTTTGGCGATACCTCTAGAACGTAGACGATCAAGTAATGGTCCACGTTTTCTTTTTGTCTAATGCCAAAATCTACATTGATGGTCTTTTCCTGTCCTTTTTTACCCCTAAAACCGCAAATGGACTAAATGGACTGGTGAAATGGACTGAAAAAGAGTAGGGTGGGGCGAACAAAATGCCGTAACTTTGCACACGTAAACCCATAGAAAACAAAAAATATGGTAAAAAAACGGCTCACAATGGAACCACTTTCAGAAACTTTCCTTATCTTTGCCGCCACAACACCAACGTGTTTGGTGTCGCAATAGAGGAAGCTTCAAGCTCCGTCCGTCAGTAAATCTGGTAAATTTAACTGTGTAAGTAGGACGTAGAGTGAAAGCGCATTCCTCCTATGCTGGGCATATACCCATGACTTCATCTTCCCCTCGCGGGAAGAATGCCATGACGTATATTCCTCCCCCATAGGTGTGAGCCGTTTTCTCATTCTCCAACTTACAGGTAATACCAGAACCTACTGACAGGGAATGTCGGAAGGCTCACACTCTTTTGTGCTGTGTCTGAAACGAAAAGAAAAAGTACTAACTTAAATCATAATCAATATGAATCCACCTCTTACCTCCAATAAACCTACAACTACGGCTTGCTCGTTGACCTCTCTAGTACAGTATTATAAGAATAATATTCTTCCAGGTACCATGAGACATCTTCAGAACATCCGAAACATTATCACGTCTACCAAATACACAGATACCCAAAAGGCTAGAACGCTGTTAATAGGGGGGTTGGGCTTTAAGCCAGGATGTCATCAATGGTATCTTAAGATGAAGAAACATTTGACGTTGCTGAACTCGATGATTAGTAGTATAGTGTCCCAAAAACCATGGAACATCAGTCGTTGTATGTATCACACGTTTGAAGATGTGTATAAAGATATCGACAAATGGTTGGGTGGGAAATATATTCGTCAACTGACAATCTACGACATCACCTTCCGTCTTCTCTATGCTTTAATAGCTACTCATCTATACCCTCAGAACAAACTTTACGTGCACGCCCTACCATTATTGGCATATCAATGGATTTGTACGATAAAGAAAAATCTTCCTCTTGTCAAGAAGGATGCTGCAATACCTTTTTCTGGTACAGTACGACAAGTTTTCCTCCCTCTCAATTCATGGGAAGCGGAAGATTTCTTATGCCATATTGGCAAGGTCATAAGGGCTATTCAGAGAAAAACCAAGAAAAAACTAAACCAAATTTCTGTTGCAGAGGTATTGGCTGAATTATAGTGATATTCTCGGCAGAAGGTGAACACAAAGAGTTGTGGCGGATGTCACATCTGATTTCATTGGATTTCAAATTGAATCAAACTATAAAACATCTATCAATAGAGTCTTAAATAAATACATAAAAACTCATGAAACCGAAACTACTACTTGTCTTTTTGCTGTTGTTGGCAAATCTAACTGCTAAATCTTATGCCCTCGGTATTAACGTTGTGGAAGTACCTGCTCCAAACATCGAGTTTGCAGATGCCAATGTGAAGGCCATCTGTGTAGCTAATTGGGACACGAATAACGATGGAGAATTAAGTGAAGAAGAGGCGGTAGCTGTGACAGATCTTGGTACAGTTTTCAAAAACAATACACAAATTACATCGTTCAACGAGTTGCAGTACTTCACAGGTCTGACATCAATCCACATCGAAGCTTTCCAATCCTGCACAAGACTGACATCGGTGAACATTCCTAACAGCGTAACGAAAATCTATGGTGCTGCTTTCTATGGCTGCATAGGCTTGACATCGGTGGACATTCCTAACAGCGTAACATCCATTGGGAAATATGCTTTCCAGAGCTGTCGCGGCCTAACTTCCGTGAGCCTCCCCAACAGCATCACGACCATAGGAGAGTATGCTTTCTCTTATTGTAGTGGCCTAACCTCCTTGACCATTCCCAACAGCGTCACGACCATAGGAGAGGATGCGTTTCGTTCCTGTAGCGGATTGACTTCGGTTAACATTTCGAACAGTCTGACAAACATAGGTCGCGTGTTCATTGACTGTAGTGGCCTGGAGTCTGTCACCATTCCTGACGGAGTTGAGAGCATCGGCGAATCTGCTTTCTATGGTTGCACCAGTTTAACTTCTTTGACGATTTCCCAAAGTGTCACAAGCATTAACAATAAAGCCTTTTTGAATTGTGGAAACCTGGAAACAATCGTAGTGGATGAACACAACACCACCTATGATAGTCGCAATCATTGCAATGCCATCATTAATACATCATATAACACTTTAGTGAAAGGATGTAAGAACACCATTATTCCAGAAGACATAACATTCATCGGGAATTATGCATTTTATGGCTGCAACAATTTAAGCATAACGTCTTTCCCTGAAAGCGTGAGCGACTTTGGCGAATATGCATTTGCAGGTGCTACTATTAACGAAATCGTGATACCCACTTCTGTGACATATATTTGTGAAAGTTGTTTCTCTAATGCCACCATCAATCGTGTTGAAATTCCATATTCGGAAACACCTATAAGATATAGTTGCAGAGAAGGTAGCTATTATGCTTATACCGTATTTACAGAAGCTACTATTGGGACATTGATTATTGACAGGTTATTTTCAAGGGCAGAGGTTTCATCACAAGAATATGTTGCACCTTTTTTCAGGACCAAAATAGATAAAGTATATGAAGGAATTCATGGAAAAAACTGGTATTCATCTTCCACCATCCAAGATTATTATTATCCTGAAGGCATTACAGATGTAAACCAGAATAGCAGTTTTAAATATAAGGGTAGCGGCTTATATTATTCTGGTGGCAACTCAACAATTGAAAGACTGCATATTCCAGAAGGTGTTACCACCATAACTAAAATATATCGTGAAAATAATAATACACCATCTGTCAATATACCTTCGACCGTAACCACCATTGCGGCGGATGCTTTTGAACCAGATATGAATAATACTTTAGTGTTGCCAGCAGGCATCCAATCTATCGGTGAAAGAGCATTTGCAAATATAACTTCCGTTAAATCCATAACATGTTTGGCAGAGAATCCTATTGAAATCAACGAAAATGTATTCCCATCAAGCGCATTCGCAAAACCACTATACGTTCCTGTAGGAAGTAAAGGTTTATATGAAGCAGCCACTGGTTGGAGCAATTTCTCGAATATCATTGAAATAGGAGAGCTTGGCAATCCCATCCAGTTTGCAGATCCAGAAGTGAAAAATCTTTGTGTCAAAAACTATGATGTCAATGGTGATGGCGAACTATCAGAGGGGGAAGCTTTATTGGTAACATCGATTAATTTTGCATCGTCTAACATAACATCCTTCAATGAACTTGGAACTTATTTCACTAATTTGACATCCATTGGCGATTATGCTTTTAGTGGGTGTCGCAATTTGACTTCCGTGACTATACCCAACAGCGTCACAACAATTGGTGAGAGGGCTTTCGAAAATTGCACAGGACTGACCTCCGTTACCATACATAGCAATGTAACATCCATCAGTACGACTGCATTCGCCGGCAGCGGGCTGAGCACTATTTTGGTTGATTCCAAGAACACCACCTATGACTCTCGCGATAATTGCAATGCTATCATAGAGACCGCAAGCAATACTTTGGTGCTTGGCTGCAAAAACACTGTCATACCCAACAGCGTAACAACTATTGGACGGTTTGCTTTCAATAGCTGCAGCGGCCTGACAGAGGTGACCATACCAAACAGCGTAACATCCATTGGCGATTATGCTTTCTATTATTGCAGAAACCTGACATCTGTGGAAATACCAAACAGCGTAACAACTATTGGCTCGTCTGCTTTCGGAAGTTGCTGGAGATTGAGAGAGGTGACCATACCCAATAGCGTAACATTCATTGGTGATCAAGCTTTCTATGCCTGCAGCATACTAACAAACGTTTTCTCTAAAATAGAAGAACCTTTCGCTTTCGGTTCATCTGCTTTCTCTATTTCACCATCCATCTGCACCTTGACCGTTCCTGCTGGTACCCGTGATGCTTACATCGCTGCTGGCTGGACAGAAGACGTGTTCAAGGGCGGTGTTGTGGAAGCATCTGCTCCCGCGCCTGAACCCACCGTGGCTGACCTGACTGCGGACATCTACCATCTGTGGGATGGAGCAGGGGCAGATGCCACTGTAACGAACCCTACACCTGAGTGCACGGTCAATCTGAATGTTGAGACTAGCATTGTCTATGGCGACTACTATGTTAGCGTTGACACATATGCCGACCTTTCCGACTGGGACTACCTCACAGTGACCGTGACATCGGGCACTCCGCGCCTGTTCTTCAACAGTCATGGCGAGGAAGACCGCATCATTGTGTATGCCAACGATACGAAGTATGTGAAGAGCAACAAGAACGGCATCATCACTTACGACCTCGCAGCCATCAAGGCCGATGCTGGCTACGTGCACCTGAACGCCATCAAGGCTAAGGCTCCGGACGCTCAAGTAATCATCGGCGAAATGAAACTCGCCACGATAGAGGAATACGTGCCAGAGAATCCTGTGCGACGCTTCACAGATCTGACTACGGAAATGTTCTATCAATGGACGCTGGAGGAGCCAGTGGAAATCATAAACCCGAATCTAGGCATACTCAATCTCTGCCAGAACGAGAACAACATTTACGGTGATGGGGGCGTGAATCCAGATCAGTTTGCAGACCTCGCGGAGTGGGACTATCTGACCATCGCCGCCACCAACGGCATGCCTCGTTTGCTCTTCAACCGCATCCACAATCCAGAGGCGGAATATGGCACAGAGGAATGGAAGGGTTCCAACTGGCTGGAGATTAACAGTACAGATAATCAATATGTGGTGAGCGCTGAAAACGGCATCATCGTGTATGACCTCAAGGCCATCAGGGAAGACTGCAACGGCATGGTGCGCCTGCATGCCATCAAGGGCAAAAACGGTCCTGCCACCATCCACGCCCTGAAGCTCGCGACCGTGGAGCCTGCCGAAATAGAGTGGAACAACATCTATTTTACTGACACCAACGTGAAGGCGCTCTGCGTGGCCAACTGGGACACGAACGAAGATGGTGAACTGGACAAAGATGAGGCTGCCGCCGTGACCAGCCTCGGCGAGGTGTTCAAGGGGAACAAAACCATCACATCGTTCAATGAGTTGCAGTACTTCACAGGGATAACTTCCATCGGAGAGAATGCATTCAACGAGTGCAGCAATCTTGCCTCTGTTGTCATTCCGAATAGTGTAGCAACAATATCCCACGGAGCGTTTCAGGGAGCAGGCTTGACTGAAATGGTGATACCAAGTTCTATGAGAACTATAGAATATAATGCGTTTGCTTATTGCTCCAACCTGGCAACCGTCACTTTTGAGGAAGGAACGACTAATGTTGGTGGCAACGTCTTTGCTGAATGTCCTAATCTGGAGGAGGTTGTATTCCCTTCCACTCTCAGTTCCGGCAATATGCACAATGTATTTGGCAGCGTACCCAAATTGAGGCATGTTGTAATGCCTATTAGTGCACCACGATGCAAGCATGCGGAGCTGTTTCAAGGCGGTGACCTGAACCATTCTGTTCTCTTCACCATCCCTGAAGGGTCTGCCAGAAATTATCTCGAAAGAGGTTACTACAACATCTCCGACATGAGCGAACTGGCATGGATGAAGACGGAGTTTGAGGCAGAGGTAGCAAGTGTCGAGGCATTGAAGACTGCCGAAGGCATCACAGCCAGTGCCGCAGCGAAGGAGGCATTGCAGGCTGCCATCACGACAGCACGCGCTGCCGTTGATGATGCCGACTCTTATCTTGCCATCGGCACACAGATGGATGCTGTCAAGACAGCCGCCAAGACCTTCCTCAGCACTGCCACCATCGCAGCAGGAACGGATGTGACCGCCATCGTGCGCAATCCACAGTTTGACCACATGGACTTTGGATGGAATATGGAGGCAACCACCACTTGGCAAGGCAGCAGTGTTGGTTATCAGAAGGACAACGAACATACGAATGGTGAGGTGAACATCCACAATTTCTTGGAGGCTTGGTGGAACGATGTCCGATTGGGAGATGGCAGACTTGTGCAGACCCTCACCAGTCTTCCTGCCGGCATCTATCGTCTGGAGGCGGATGCCATCGCCACATGGCAGGCGGACGCAAATGTGGAGGTGACGGGCGTGTCACTTCTCATGGGCAATAGCACCAGAACCATTGCCACCGCGAACGAGAAGCCGGAGCACTTCTCGGTGCTGCTCGAAAACACCAAGACCCAGGATGTGACCATCGGTGTGCAGTGGAGCAACACGACAGCCAACTGGGTGGCGATTGACAACTTCCGCCTCATCTATGAAGGAGCTGCCGCTGTTGTGCCTGCTGGCTCGGAACTGGTGAGCAGCGAGGATGACACCTATTATATCTATAATGTGGGAACAGGCATGTATCTTAATGGCGGCAACGGTTATGGCACGCAAGCGGTGTTGGCAGAGGCGGGTTTGCCAGTGCGCATGACGCAGGACGGCGATGGCTACTGGGAAATCTACTTCAGAGAAGGCAGCCGCCATGAACAAAAACTATACCGGAGTAATTACTATGATAGAATCTTAATAGACTATGTGGAAGGCTGGGGTGCCAAACGTTGGATTATTACTCCTCAAGATGGCAATTACACCATCCAACTTGAAAGCGATCAAGGTACAAACGTTGTGCTCGGCAACAATCCCAATGGGCAAGATTACGACATCCTTCAAAGTGTCACTCTTGACACCCACATTGAGGTCATCCGTACAGACAATGCCGCCCACAACACGCTCTGGCAGTTCATCAGGGCAGAAGACTATGACCTGCTCATGGCGAAGCATCAGTTGCTTGCCGCCATCTTCCGCATGGAGCAGTCGGATGTTGAAAACGAAGAACTGCTCAACAACTGCAAGGAGGTTTACTACAATGCCGAGGCAACGCTGCGGGAGGTCATCAGCGCCACCGCGTTGCTGAACTCGCAGATGGGCATGCCACAGGATGGTCAGCCTGTCGATATGACTGTCCTCATCACCAATCCGCGTTTTGAACATAACACAGATGAAGGTTGGATTGGTGCCAAACTAGCGGAGAGCGACAATCCTAACACCCAATATGAGACACATGAGTTCTACCAGACCCCGTTCAACATGCATCAGAAGATAATGGGTGTGCCCAACGGCCTGTATCGGCTGAAGTATAAGGGCTACCATCGTCCAGGATCGGGGGAGAGTGCATGTGCAGACTATGTGGCAGGCACCAACAACGCCTCGGCTGTGGTCTATGCCAATGGCGAGGAGAAGACCCTCAAGCACATCTACGAAGATGCAAGCGACACGTCGTATGGTGGTGGAGAGACAGAATACAATGGCAAATACGTCCCGAAGAGCCAGGCGGCTGCCCGCCAGTACTTCAATGCAGGGCTTTACGCAGACTATCTTGAGGTGGAGGTGACGGACAACATCCTCACCATTGGCGTGAAGAACACTGAGGAGATGGGCACAAATCACTGGGTAATCTTCAGCGACTTCGAGCTGGAACTGATGGAGAATGCTGAACAGACTTCCAACAGGCTGACTGTGGAGAACAGCCAAGGCATCAGAGGCGGCAAGGCGACGATGAAGATCGCTCTGGAAAACGTGGCAGATGTTGCTGGCCTAGAATTCAAGGTGAAACTGCCAGAGGGCGTTAGCTTCGACCTTATCGGTGGCAATCCGAAGGTATCGAAGACCAGTCGCATGGCAGGTATGATTGTCACCCCATCCCTCATTGGTGACTGTGCGAAAGTGCTCATATTCCCCAGATTGCCGGAAGAAGAGGGTGCTCCCCTTCCTGTCATTACAGGCAATAGTGGCGTCATCGTTTCATTGGGACTCACCATTGGCAATACTCTCGAATTGGGCGACTACGAACTGGAAGTGGAGGACATTATCATCGGCATGTCTGATGGTCTGATGATCAAGCAGACCAGTAGCGCCAGAGCGACACTCACGCTGGTGAATGCCGGTCAAGGGGATGCCAACAAGGATAGTCATGTCGATGTGGGTGACATTATCACCATCGCCAACCATATCCTGGGCAACGACCCTGCGAATTTTGACGCTGCGGCTGCCGATGTGAATGGGGATGGAGATATTAACGTGGGAGATATCATTGCTCTTGCCAACATCATCCTGAGGGGAGGCGAGGAACTTGACCCGCAATGATTCCTATGCATACGCTAAACAATTATCAGAACATAAAAAAAAGACAAATGAAAAAGTTTCTTTTTACAGTAATGGCTGCCCTCCTCGGAATGGGCAATGCTGTGGCGGACGAATATGTCGTAAGCGACATCGAGATTCCGCAAGGTGGCTCTGCCACCATTGAGATTGGGATGAACAATCCGGACACAGAAAGTCGCGGTTTCCAGTTTGTCATGAGTTTTGACAAGGCTGTCACTGCTTCTCATCCTGTACGTGGAACGAGAATCAGCATGAAGGATCCAGAACAAGACGAGTATCTGTACTCGCTGATGAGCCAATCAACGGAAGAAGGCTTCAAAGTGCTTGCCTACACCACGTCCACCGAATCCATCACAGGCACAAGTGGAACAGTTGTGAGTATCACCTTGACAGCCGATGAGAGTCTGGCTGTAGGCACAACGGTGACAGGTACACTCTCTGATTGCCTAATCGGTAACACGGCAGGTACGACCAATCAACTTGATGATGTCACCTTCAGCATCACCATCGGCGAACCACTCGACCCTCGCACGGTGCTGGATGAGACTTCCACCACTGCACCCAGTGCCGCTACAGGCGTGGATGTGCGTGTGAAGCGCACCATCAAGGCAAACGAGTGGAGCACCATCGTGCTGCCCTTCGACATGAGTGCAGCACAGGTGACGACGGCCTTTGGTGAGGATGTGCAGCTGGCAGACTTCACAGGTGTGGAAACGGAAGAGGACGGGGACGAAAACATAGTGGGGCTGAAGGTGAAATTTGAGACTGCAACTACCATAGAGGCTAATCACCCCTGCCTGATTAAGGTGAGTCAATCCGTAAGCGAATTCACGGTGGATGGAGTGGATATCACTCCAGAAGATGAGGTGTCGGTGGACAAGGACGAGTACAGGACAGGGTCTGGAACGAAAAAGGATCCATACGTTTATCATTATAATAGTCTGGTGGGTACGTATGTGGCTGGAACGAATGTGCCAGAGCTGTGCCTATTCCTCAGCGGCAACCAGTTCTGGTACTCGACTGGTGCGACGGGCATAAAGGGCTTTAGGGCCTACTTCGACTTTTACGATGTGCTGACAGAGGTGGAAAACGAGTATTATTCCGCCGCCAACATCCGTCTCTCCATCAATGAGGGAGAGGCTACGGGCGTGAAGGGCATCGGCGAAGGAACCGCCAGCCGCACGACTGGTGTATATACCTTGCAGGGCGTGAAAGTGAAAGACATGAAGTCATTGCCAAAGGGTGTGTACATCATGGACGGAAAAAAGGTCTCTATACGCTAAGGAGAGAGGTGAACAAAACATTCATAGAACAAAAAAATAGACAAGACAATGAAAAGGACATATATGACTCCAATGATGGAGTGTGTCGAACTGACAGGAGGCGAGACACTGAACGGAGTGAGCGGTAAGGGCGCAAACGTGGATGCCACCTATGGTGGTGTGGATGCCAATGGATCGAAAGACCCAAGTGCGAACCAGCGTTCAAGCATTTGGGGTATAAATGAAGATTTCAAACGTTCTCTGTGGTAAACGGTGGCTTTCGTTTCCGACTCTGGAAACAAGTCCATCTACCCGAATGATGAATTAGCGGACTTCAAATGAACGGAAAGGCCCTGCGAGGTGTTGCCTCGTGGGGCCTTTTCTGGGCTCAGTAGATTTTTCATAGGGATAAGTCTTTATTTGAATGAAATGTGTTACCTTTGCCGTATGGAAGACAAAGGTTTGTTAATGTTAG
>OCVV011260457.1_pt1 | contig 10949 bp, 9 predicted proteins | sample 1539721 | NCBI WGS metagenome assembly OCVV01 (sample SAMN02144230, study PRJEB22623) | gut metagenome | biome: sheep rumen | host: Ovis aries | place: New Zealand
GGAAGGCGTTGCCATCATGTGGAAGGAGAACGTTGACGTCTCCATCACCGGCAACTCCACTAACCCGACCCGTTTCCAGCATCCGGTCGCCGGCACCTACAAGAAGGAGCGCGTCGAGGCTGGCAAGAAGTACTTCTCTGTCGCTTCCGGCGGCGGCACAGGCCGTACGCTTCATCCGGACAACATGGCAGCAGGCCCGGCTTCTTACGGCATGACCGATACCATGGGTCGTATGCATTCCGACGCTCAGTTCGCAGGCTCTTCCTCTGTCCCGGCTCACGTCGAGATGATGGGTCTCATCGGCGCCGGCAACAACCCGATGGTCGGTATGACTGTCTCCACCGCGGTCTCCATCGAAGAGGCTGCAAAGGCTGGCAAGTTCTGATTTTCAGTCAGGATCAGTATATACGTAGAAAACGGCGGTGCTTCGGCACTGCCGTTTTTTGATGTGGATGAAGAGATAAGGAAGCTCCCCGAGAAAAATGTGGAAGGTCAGGTTGATATGATTTATGCTGAGATGTGATTTAAAGGAAATGAGACGATGTCAACGGTAAGCGGTATCCATGTAACAACAGGATACTTTATTGAACAGGGACGTCGGCAGGCAGCTTATGCTGTAAATTCTGCGATGGTTCAGACTTACTGGGAAATCGGCAGGCAGATCGTGGAGTACGAGCAGCACGGGAATGAAAAAGCGGAATATGGGTCTGGATTGCTGAATCAGCTATCAAAGGATTTTTCTATTCGCTATGGCGGAGGCTTCAGCCTGAGCAATATCAATAAAATGCGGAAAATGTATCTGACCTACCCAATTTTGCAGACAGTGTCTGCAAAATTGACATGGAGCCACTATATTGAACTTTTGAAAATCGATGATCCGCTCGAACGCTCTTTTTATCAGAAAGAATGCGAAGAGGAACATTGGGGTGTCCGCGAGCTGAAGCGACAGATGAAAAGTATGCTTTTTCATCGATTGGCCCTTAGTACGGATACGCAGGAAGCTTTAAAGCTGGCCTCCGTGGGACAGATCATCGAGAGACCTGAAGATATTCTGAAAGAACCGTATGTTTTTGAGTTTACAGGTCTGCCGCAGCTTCCTGTTTATGAGGAAGGTGACCTGGAAGAAGCGCTTGTCAACAACCTGAGTATGTTCTTTTTGGAACTTGGAAAAGGATTTACCTATGTAGGGCGACAGCAGAAAATGGTTATTGGCGGAAGGACATATAAGGTCGATTTGGTATTCTATCATCGGATTCTGAAGTGAGAGGAGGAACCGGACTGTCATCATTCGGCAGCCCGATTTTTTATTTACCGCGATTTTACAGGTTACCGATTACAGAGCTTACAATCAGCGGTTATATTGGATGGCAAAGGAGGTTTTTGCATGATTTATTGTGTTGAAGACGACAGCGCTATCCGGGAACTTATGATTTACACGCTGAGAGCATCGGGATTTGAAGCAAGGGGCTTTGAGAATGATGCCCCTTTTTGGGCAGCCATGAAAGAGAAGAGGCCTGAAATGATTCTGTTGGATGTGATGCTGCCCGGAGAAGACGGCCTCACGATCCTTCGAAAACTGCGGTCGTCCCCTGTCACATCAGATATTCCTGTCATTATGGCGACAGCCAAGGGCCACGAGTACGACAAGGTGATCGGTCTCGATTCCGGGGCGGACGATTATCTCACGAAACCGTTCGGCATGATGGAGATGGTCTCACGCATAAAGGCGGTTCTACGCCGCGCCGGCCATCAGCAGGAGCTGATTTTATCCTGCGGGATGGTCTCGATGGATGAGAACAGGCATACCGTGACCGTAGACGGGAAGCCTGTCCCGCTGACCTTGAAGGAATATGAACTGCTGAAGCTTCTGATGGAGAGCCCCGGGAGGGTCTTCACAAGAGATATTATCCTTGAGAGCGTGTGGGGCGGTGATTTTCTCGGCGAGACCAGAACGGTGGATGTTCACATCGGCACGCTCAGAACGAAGCTTGAAAAAGCAGGGGATTATATCCAGACCGTCAGGGGAGTCGGATATAAGATGGAGGCGGAAAATGAGCAGTAAGATTTTCAAGGCGATCTGGACCGTTGCGCTTCTGGTCTTTCTGGCGTCTTTGCTGCTCATCATGGGGTCCTTGTATGGATATTTTTCTTCCATACAGAAGAACCAGCTTCGCGTGGAGACCGAGCTGGCAGCACAGGGTGTCGCACTCTCCGGAGCGGAATATTTTGAAGGATTGAATGACGGCGATTACCGGATCACCTGGGTCAGTCCGGACGGAGATGTTCTGTTTGATGATGAGGCGGACACCTCGACCATGCAGAATCATATGGAGCGCCCGGAGATTAAGCAGGCGCTGAAAGAGGGATACGGAGAAAGCGCGAGACACTCCTATACACTCGCAGACCAGCAGTATTATGCGGCGAAACGGCTTCCGGACGGTTCCGTACTCCGCATGTCTGTAGAGCAGCTCTCCGTGTGGAGCCTTCTCTTTGGCTTCGGCCAGCCGATCTGCTTTGTGATCCTTGCCGCTCTGATACTTTCCTATGTGCTGGCCTCACGGATCGCCGCAAAGATTGTTAAGCCGATCAATGAGCTTGACCTTACGCAGCCGCACCAATACTACGGAAAGGAAAACTATGAGGAGATAGAACCCCTGCTCCGCCACATTGCTGCGCAGCAGGCCCAGTTAAGGAGCGATCAGGAAGAAATCGAAAAGGCGGCGCTGATCAGGCAGGAGTTCAGCGCAAACGTCTCCCATGAATTGAAAACACCGCTTCATGCGATCTCCGGCTATGCGGAGCTCCTTGAAAACGGTCTGGTTAAGGAAGAGGACATAAAGCCTTTTGCGGAGAAGATCCACGCGGAGTCTTTGCGTATGACGAGGCTGATCGAGGATATTATTGACCTGACGAAGCTGGACAACGGCGGTACAAAAATGAAATGGGAGGACTGTGATTTTTACCGCATCGCCGAAAATGCGGTTGATATGCTGGAGGCTGCAGCCTCTGCCATGGATATCAGCTTTAGCGTCAGCGGCGAAACGGCTCCCGTAACGGCGATCCCGCAGCTGTTGTACAGCATCGTATATAACCTGTGTGACAATGCGGTTAAGTACAATCACCGGGGAGGCAGTGTCAGTATAGATGTATCGCAGGGCGATCAACATACCGTGCTTACCGTGAAGGATACGGGTATCGGTATTCCCGAGGAGGAGCAGGAGCGTATTTTTGAGCGCTTTTACCGCGTGGACAAGAGCAGGAGCAAGGAGGCAGGCGGTACGGGCCTCGGACTTTCCATTGTGAAGCATGCAGTCCTGATCCATAACGGAACAATCAGACTGGACAGCCGCCCCGGAGAAGGTTCGGAGTTTATTGTGACGATACCGAATAAGCCCGTGCGCCGGAAGTGATGCGCATTACAAATTTTTTACAAAAGCGCGATAACGGATTTGATGTTGACTCTCTATTCTGTAACTGAAATAACAGAATGGAGAGTATTTTTATGGACTTGTTTGATGTATTGAATCTGATCGGAGGCTTAAGCTTGTTTCTCTTCGGCATGACACTGATGGGGCAGGCCCTGGAACGCCGCGCGGGCAACAAGCTGAAGACACTCCTCGGACGCATGACGACCAAGCGGTTTGCCGGCCTTTTGACAGGTCTGGGGGTTACCGCGATCATACAGAGTTCGTCGGCGACCACGGTCATGGTGGTCGGCTTTGTCAACTCAGGACTGATGACCCTGAAGCAGTCCATCAATGTCATCATGGGAGCCAATATCGGTACGACAGTGACGGCATGGATTTTAAGCCTTGCCGGGATCGAAAGCAGCAATGTTCTCGTCAAGCTGTTAAAGCCCTCGTCATTTACGCCGGTTCTTGCGCTGGTCGGAATCATTTTCTTTATGACATCCAAAAACAATAAGCGCAAGGATACAGGGCTGATACTGCTCGGGTTTGCTACGCTTATGTACGGAATGGAAACCATGTCGGACGCTGTCTCGGCACTCAGAGATGTTCCGTCCTTCCAGCAGCTGTTTATTACCTTTACGAATCCTGTTCTCGGAGTAATTGCCGGTGCGGTTCTGACAGCCATTATACAGTCCAGCTCTGCGTCGGTGGGTATTTTACAGGCACTCGCTTCGACAGGCGCGGTTTCTTACGGTGCGGCGATCCCGATCATTATGGGACAGAATATCGGCACCTGCATAACGGCAATACTTTCCTCAATCGGTGCAAACAGAAATGCCAAGAGAGCCGCGCTTGTCCATTTTGCCTTCAACCTCATAGGAGCTGCCGTGTGGCTGACGGTTTTCTGCCTTGTAAAAATGATACTGGCTCCGACCTTCCTTGAGCAGGCTGCCGGTCTGATGGGAATCGCGGTTTTCCACTCGGTGTTCAATATTCTCTGTACTTTGCTGATGCTTCCGTTCAGCCAGGTCCTTGAACATATGGTCTGCAGGATCCTTCCCGATGCGAAAGTACCGGAAAGAGCGGCGGAACTTGACGAGCGCCTGCTCACAAGCCCGGCGCTTGCCCTGGGCAGGTGCGGTCAGGTGCTTGACTTCATGGCCGGGACGGCCGTTACCGCCTTAAAGGACAGTCTCAAAAATGTCATTCACTACGAGGAAGAACGGGCGGAAACTATCCGCAGAGCAGAGGATGAAACCGATCATCTGGAAGATGTCATAGGCACATATCTTTTAAAACTGACATCCCGCCATCTGAGTGAGGAGGAGAGCGCCAGGGCTACCGAGTATATGAAGCTGATCGGGGACTATGAACGGATTGCCGATCACGCGGTGAGCATCCTGGAATCTGCGGAAGAAATGAAGAGCAAGAATGTAATATTCTCGGAGAATGCAGCGGCAGAATATAAGACGATCTGTGACGCGGTAACAGAGATACTGGACCTTTCGTATCAGGCATTTTCAAAAGATGATATTCATCTGGCCCGGAAGACGGAACCCCTCGAGCAGGTGATCAATAAGCTGAAGGAAGAGCTGCGGACCCGCCATTTTATCCGCCTTCAAAACAGGGAGTGTTCTGTGGCGGCGGGCTTTATCTGGTCGGATCTGCTGACAAACCTTGAGCGCGTGTCAGATCACTGCTCCAATATTTCGGGCTGTGTTCTTGACACGGCAGGCAGGAACATGAATATGCATGAAAATCAGCGCATCATCAGAGATTCGAAGGAAGACTTTGAGCAGCGGTATCATATGTATCTGGTAAAGTACTGCAGCTGAATGGGGTTCATTTTCCTGAATCAGAAAGGTACCGCAACCGCCTCCTTATAGAGCTCCTTCAGCTGGCGGATAAATGCGGCAAGGCTCTCCCTCTGATCGTTCTTGTGGGTGCAGAGGACACAGGAGAAGCTCTCCCTGCAGTCGAAGGGGATCCAGGCGAACTGACCGCTGTGGTCGTTTAAGAACCCGGGGGCCAGGCAGACGCCTTTCCCCGCGGCAACATTGGTCAGGGTCGTGTCGTGGTCCGCGCTGTTGAAGTAGTCGATCCTTCCGGAAGCAATCAGACGGTGCTGGACAGCCCGGAGCGCATCGGGAGAGCCGCCGCCCACCATGAGGGTCCTGCCATAGAGGTCTTCCTCGTGGATCAGGTTCTTCTCGGCCAGCGGATCGTCTGTCTGCGCAATCAGGTAAATGTGACTCGTATAGAGGTCATGCACGGTGATGCCCGGGATCTGCCGTGTCTCTTCCTTCAGGGTAAACAGGATGTCAGCCTCCTCCCGAAGGAATGCCTCCACGCCGTTCTCGTACCGGAAGAGGGGGACGATCTGGACATCCGGATGGGATACGGCAAACAGCCGCATGGCTTCCGGCAGGAAATGAACGGCCTGCCGCACGAGAAGGCTGATGGAGATGCTGTCCTTGTATTTTGCGCTGAAGTTCTGGCCCTGCTCGATGGCCCGCTTCAAGTCTTCCCGCATGCCGGAGAGGAATCCGACGAACTGGGTTCCCGCAGGTGTCAGGGAGGCTCCCTTGCCGCTCCGCTCGAAGATGGCAAAGCCCACCTCCTCTTCCAGAAGGCGGATCTGATAGGAGAAGGACGGCTGGCTGACGAACAGGTTCTCGGCGGCGCGGCTGAAGTTTAAGGTGTGGGCAAGCTCGATGCAGTAGTCGATCTGTTTGGTATTCATGGCGGACCTCTTTATTTAAAAATCAAATAAAGTATAACTCTTCTCAATCGGGTAATGCAATCACAAACCTCTTTTTGACGGCAGGGTCTTCTCAAAATCGGTCAACGGGTTTATGATAGAGTTGGACGATGCAGTTAACGGAGGTATGATCGGAAAAACGGGAGGAGGCGCAAGATGACGGAAAAGATGTTTGAGACGGCATCCGGCACGATCCGCTACTGGGTGAATGATCTTGATCCGGCAAGGAGGACGCTTGTCCTTCTCCCGGGGCTCACGGCGGACCATCATCTCTTTGATAAGCAGATCGAAGCCTTTGAGAAGGTCTACAATCTGCTCACCTGGGATGCCCCGGGGCATGCGGCTTCGAGGCCCTTCAGGCTTCACTTTTCACTGATGGATAAGGCGGAATGGCTGCATGCGATCCTGAAAAATGAAAACATCGCTCACCCGGTCCTCATAGGACAGTCGATGGGCGGCTATGTCTCCCAGTGCTTCATGGAGAGATATCCGGGAGAGGCGGCGGGTTTCATTTCCATCGATTCGGCACCCTTAAAGCGCAGCTATGTGACGGGGGCGGAGATCTGGCTCCTCAAGCGAACGGAGCCGATGTACCGGGCTTTCCCGTGGAGGAACCTCAAAAAGATCGGGGCCGACGGCTGCGCGGTGAGCGAATACGGGCGAAAGTTGATGCGGAGTTTTCTCGATTCCTACACAAAGGATGAGTACTGCCGGCTGGCCGGCCACGGAATGAAGCTGCTCGCGGAGGCGATGGAGGCGGACCTTCCATACGCGATCGAATGCCCGGCGATCCTCATCTGCGGCGAGAAGGATCAGGCGGGATCCGCCAAAAGCTATAATCGCAGGTGGGCGAAAAAAGAGGGCCTTCCGGTTTACTGGATCAAAGATGCCGGGCACAATTCGAATACGGATAAACCCGAAGAGGTGAATCGGATCATCCGGGACTTTGTCAGGTCTATCAGGGAGGAACGTCATGCGTAAGGCACTTTTTATCCGGGCAATATCGAGATTTTCGGCAGGTCTGCTGCTGGTCGGAGGGCTGCTCTTTATCCCTGCGGGGACATGGAACTATCCGCAGGGCCGGCTTCTCATGGGAATCCTGTTTGTCCCGATGTTCGCAGCCGGGCTTGTCATGATGAAAATAAATCCGGAGCTCTTAAAGAAACGTCTGAATGTAAAAGAAGAGGAATCCGAACAGCGCACGGTTATCCTGTTCAGCGGAATCATGTTCCTCATGGCTTTTATCGCAGCGGGCCTCAGCTTCCGGTACGGATGGCTGATGCTTCCGTTCCCGGTGAGTGTCGCCGCGGCGGTTGTCTTTCTGACAGCATACGCGCTCTACGCGGAGGTTCTTAGGGAGAACACGTACCTTTCCAGGACGGTGGAAGTCCAGGAAAACCAGAAGGTGATCGATACCGGTCTCTATGGGCTTGTCCGGCATCCGATGTATATGGCGACAGTGTTTTTATTTCTTGCCATGCCGCTGGTGCTGGGTTCCGTGCTTTCATTTCTTATCATGCTGGCCTATATCCCGATCATCACAAAGCGGATCCGCAATGAGGAGCAGGTCCTGGCGGAAGGGCTCCCCGGTTACAGAGAATACATGGAGAAAGTGAAATACAGGCTGGTTCCCTTCGTCTGGTAAAACCAATGAAGGAACTGACAGAAGACGTTTGTTTGCTGCATTTTGCAGGAAACAAGCGTCTTTTTTGATTGTCAGAGCGTCAGGTCACTGAACTTGACAAGGACAGCGGAGTCGTTTACCATACTATATAGTAAGCCTCAAACATGTTTTTGCTGTCAGAATAATTACATGGCTGCCTGGGGGAAAGGAGATTACGTATGTTATTAATTGCTGTCCTGATCGTGAGTTTTATACCGTATTTCGCACTGCTTATGTGGCGCGGATCAGCGCTTCACTGATCTGACGGCATTCCTGTTGCATACATTCCGGATATACGTTATAATCTATTTCGCTGACAGCCTTGTTGCTTATATGGATTGGGACTGTGAGAATCAAATAGAAACGAATGAGGCAGGAAGGGAGCGAAAACACTTCTCTGCCTCGTTTTTTAAGGAGGAGGGATGGCGATGAAGCAGGTTTCCCCTGCAGACGGGCTTGCCGCAAAGATCTACGGCAGAGGCAAACCGGATCCGGACAGGTGTTACAGGAAGAGCCTTTTTGCGGTGGACGTGCCCTGTGACGACGGGGTTATTTTCTTTCATACGCTTGCGGGAAGCATGTTTCTTCTGAATGAGGTGGATGCGGAACAGCTGAGCGAAGCTCTTTTAAGAGAACTTCCCCTTAGAGAACTTGAGCACACGGTTTCCGCTGAGTGTTTTCGAACCGTCACGGAGCTGATCAGGGAGCGGTATCTGATCCCGGATGACACGGATGAGATAAAGCATGCCTCCGAAGTCAGAAGCATGATGGAGCTTATGATGCTCCAAAAAGAAAAAAAGGTCAAAAACGCCTTTACGATTCTGACGACAACGGACTGCAACGCAAGATGCTTCTACTGCTATGAAATGGGCAGGTCCCGCATCACCATGTCTGAAAAGACGGCGGCGGATGTGGCCCTTTACATCATAAACGCCTGCGGAGGAGAAAAAGTCTCCCTCAACTGGTTCGGAGGAGAACCTCTCAAAAACAAGCCGGCGATCGATATTATCACCGGGAAGCTGCGGGAGAGGGACATAGAGTTTTCCTCATCCATAACGACCAACGGTTACTATCTGGACCGTGAGACCGTTCGAAAATGCAAAGATGCATGGAACGTAAAAAGAATTCAGATCACACTGGACGGTACGGAAAAAACCTATAACCGGATCAAAGCCTACCGGGAGGCGGACCCCAACCCCTATGAGACCGTACTCGGCAACATGGAAGAGGCACTCAAAGCGGGACTTGGGATAGGGATCCGGCTGAACATGGATGCGAAGAATGCCGGGGATCTTAATGATCTTGTCGATGAGCTGGCGCGGAGATTCAGCGGATTTGAAAACGTTAAAATATATGCCGCTCTGCTCCGGGAATTTGCCGGGAGCATACACGAGTTTTCCGGGGAAGATAAGGCAGCGGAACAATGTCTGCAGCTTCAGAGAAAAATCGATGAGGCGGGCCTGGGCTCTTCCGCCGGACTGAAGCGGGCCGTCCGGCTGAACCGGTGCATGGCTGACAGTGACAGCGCGGAGGTGATTCTCCCGGACGGCCGAATCGGAAAATGCGAGCACATAAGCGAGTCTGATTTCATCGGGACGATCTATGACCCTGCGAGGGATTCCGCTCTCATCAGGGCATGGAAAGAGAGGCGTGAGCCTTATCCGGAGTGCAGAACGTGTCCGCTCTTTCCAAGGTGCATCATTCTTAAAAAATGCGCCTGGACGGAAGATAAGTGCAGGCACTCAAAACGGATTCTAAGGCTCACGCGCCTTAAAAAGGAGATATTGCAAGCTTACACGGAAAAAAGGGCCGATGCTGAATAAGCGGTTGGAAGAGCCTGCGGGGGGATTCCCGCAGGCTCATATTTTTGACAAAAAATTTCAAAAAAAGGAAGAAATATTATCAATTTTGCAGTAAAATAAAACCGTGGGCTTTTATCGCTTCACCGTGAGAGCAAGACATGGCGTTAGGCGGTATATATGAGGAGGATGCAGCATGAAGGTTTTATTTTTTGATATTGACGGGACTCTGATCGACTCGGCGCATTATCATTTTGAGATCCCGGAGGCGGTCATGAAAGAGCTTCGCCGGGTTCAGGCGCAGGGTCATAAGCTGTTCATCTCGAGCGGCAGACCCGCTCCGCTGATCACGCCGGAGATCAAGGCCGGCAACTTCGACGGCTATGTCTTAAATAACGGAGGCTGCGTGTTTGCCGACGGCAAGTCCATCTATGAAGAGCGCATGGGGAAGGAGCTGGTCCGGGACGTGACGCGGGTCCTTCTGGATATCGGATGCGAGTACCTGCTTGACACGGCGGACAAGGCCTACATGCGCAGAGATTTCAAGGATATCGAGCGCAACTTCGCGGAGTCCGGCGTCGAGGCGGAATTCACAAGGGACTATGTGGAAGAGGATATCATGGACGAGGTCGTCAAGATGGAGTGCCTGCCCGCCGACCGGGATCCGTCCAGGGCGGAGGCTGCGCTGAACGAGAAGATCGGCGACCGCTACCGCTCGGATGTGAACGGGGCGCTGGGCTCCTTCGAGATCTATGCGCCGGCCCTCTCCAAGGCGACGGGATGCCGGAAGGTGCTTGAGTACTACGGCATTCCCCTTGAGGACTCCTATGCGTTCGGCGACGGTGTGAATGATATCGACATGCTGCAGGTTGTCGGGACGGGCATCGCCATGGGCAACGCGGTGGACGAGGTCAAGAAAGCCGCGGATATCGTGTGCCCGCCGATCAGCGAGGACGGACTGGCTGTGATCCTTCGGGAGCTCTTCCCGGATTAAGAGCCGGCATTCATATTTTCGGCAACATAAAGGAGCTTTTTATGCTGAGCATGCAGCTTATAAACGGCGTTTTGATCGACTGGGACAAAATTGACCGTGGGAGCTACCTGCGGGAAATTCCTGCGATACACGATGTTGACCGGATCGATTTTTCGAACCCGGTCACATTTTTTGTCGGCGAAAACGGCAGCGGAAAATCCACCCTGCTCGAGGCGATCGCCGTGGAATACGGGTTCAACCCGGAGGGCGGCACCAGAAACTACAACTTCTCCACCTACGACTCCCATTCCGAGCTCTGTCAGGCGATCCGCCTCTCAAGGGG
>OCVV011269530.1_pt1 | contig 10948 bp, 16 predicted proteins | sample 1539721 | NCBI WGS metagenome assembly OCVV01 (sample SAMN02144230, study PRJEB22623) | gut metagenome | biome: sheep rumen | host: Ovis aries | place: New Zealand
CTTTTCATACTTGATTATACGCTCGTTATTTCAAAAAGTAAACGCATAAAAAGAGTTCTGAAAATTATTTATTTTATGATATGTACTAATCACTTTATAATAAGTAGTATAATACTGTTGGAAAGGTGATTAAAAAAGAGTTATACCCTTATGATTATCGTGCCATTTTGATTATTAAGTAGCTTAGGCTACTTTTTTTATGGTACAATAATTATAGGTGATAATGTGAATAATAATATACAAAAATACCTTGAAAATGATCCTAATAATCCGAAGTATTTATTTCATGGTAGTCCAATTCTTATGGAAGAGTTAGAACCTCAGCAATCGCATGATGCTATTGATCAAGATAATGTTGATTATGCCGTTTTTATGTATCCAGTATTTTATAAATGTATTCCTTATGCATTAAAAAAAGGATTTATATATAAGGAAGAGTTTGGAGAAGAATCTTGGTTTGAAACTTACAATAGGACAATTGATTACCCATATGCTGTATTAAATAATAGGGATATTGATATGAACACAATAGGATTTGTGTATGTGTTTGAAAAAACTGATGATATGATAAAAGATCCGATGAGTTATCAATATAGATGTTATCATTCTTTAAAACCAGTTGATATAGTTAAAGTAAATATGAGAGATTACGTTGATTTATTTGAAATAAGAAACTCTGATGTTAAGAAACTATAATTATAAAAAGTTGTAAACTCTTAACATTTGAAGATAATATAAAAGTTGAAGATTATTTATATTTATAATATATTTTAGTTAAGATGGAAGGTAATAAATATGGTAGAAGAATACAGAGATGCATATCAAAATGCACAACACTATAATGACAAGATTAATATTATTGTTAGTTTAATTCAACATGTATCAGAAGATGAAAGAATTATTCAAGCTCAAAAAATTAATAATTTAAGAGAATTAATTAGAAGATTAGATTCTTTAGATTATGAACCAAGACAAGAAGCAATCATGAATGTTCATACACAATTAGACGCAATATTCAATGAAGCATTAGATTCATTAGAACAACAAAGATCTAGATAATTATAAAAACAAATAAGATCAAACTTATTTGTTTTTTTGTTATTTATGATAATATTATTTATAGGTGATAAAAATGGAAAGTGTACATTCAATAATAATTATTAAAAAAGATGATAAGTTTTTAAATTACTTTGATAAAAGATGGAATATGTACTTATTTCCTAATATTAAAGGTAATGATATAGAAGAAATAAAGAATAAATATAATACTGATAAAGTAATTTATCTGTTTGATAAAGTTCATGATAAATATTCCGTATCACATGGTGAGAACAGAACATATCATCATTATTTCTATGAAGTAGATGCTAATATTGATGGTGAATACTTCACATTAGATGAATTACTTAATAACGAAAAAGTAAAAGAGAATAATTCGGATATAATTGGATTTATTAAAGATTATTATGGTATCTAAAAAAACACTAACGAGAGTTAGTGTTTTAATTTGTTAAAAACTTCTAGAAGATCCTCCGCCTCCAGATGAACCTCCTCCACCTGAGTGTCCTCCTGAGAAACCTCCACCTGAGTGAGATGAATAACCACCGTAGTATCCACCTCCAGATGAACTTCCACCATCAACTAATACAGCTATTATATTAAAGAATGTACCTGCTAATAATAAATATAAAGCATCATTTCCTGCATATGCAAAACTAATACATGTGATTATTATTGTTATTATTTCTAATACGATAAAATTTATTATTTTCTTTTTCTTCGTTTCTAAACTCATTCCAAATACAATGAAAGTATATATTACTTTTCCTATTAATAAATATGCACCTAATGTTAGTTCATCATCATCTTCGTATGATTGACTTACAGGTGATATTTCAGTTTCGTATTTGAATTCTTGAGCTATTTCTTTATAGAAAGCTTTATAACCATTTAGTATTCCTTCATCAAAATTATTATTTTTAAAATAAGGAATCATATATTCATCTTGGAATCTTCCTGTTTTAGCATCTGGAAGTACTCCTTCTAAACCATATCCTACTTCTACTCTACATTTTCTTTCTTCTAATGCTACTAATATTAATAGTCCATTGTTTTTATCTTTATCTCCAATACCAAAATGCCTAAATAAATCAGTTGAGTATGTTTCTAAAGATTCTCCTCCTAAATTAGGTACTGTTACCACTACTATTTGTGCACCAGTAGCATCATCTAATTTGGCACTATTATCAACAATATATTTTTCGGTTTCTTCACTTAATATATTAGCGTAGTCATTAACATAGAATTCATATGTTGGTTCTAATGCTTTAACATTTGGAATACTCAATATAATAATAGATATAACAATACTTAATATTTTTTTCATATTGTTGCCTTGTTATTAATTAAAGTCTACATTTGGAACTTCAGTTTTAGATTTATCAGTTACTTCAAAATATTCTTTTTCTGATTTACCCATCATTGAAGCAACAATTGAACTTGGAATAGATTTAACAGTAGTGTTATATTCTTTAACAGCATTGTTATAATCTCTTCTTGCAGTTGAGATTCTATTCTCAGTTCCTGCTAATTCATCTTGTAATCCTACAAAAGTAGTATCTGCTTTTAAATTAGGATAATTTTCTACAATTACATTTAAATTGTTTAATGCTGTAGTTAATTCTTCATTTGCTGCAGCTTTTTCAGATACAGATGTAGCATTAACCATTTTTTCTCTAGCTTCAGTAATACTGTTAATAATTGATTCTTCATGTTTCATATAACCTTTAACTGTATTTACTAAGTTTGGAATTAAATCTGCTCTTCTTTCTAGTTGAACGCTTATATTTGAATATTCTGTTTCAACTTTTTCTTCTAATTGAATAATTGAATTGTATGTACCTACATACCAAGCAACTATAATAGCAATAACTGCTACAATTACTCCTAAAACAATTAATCCTGTTTTTTTCATTTTGCTCACTCTCCTTATAATTTCTATAACATAATTATAATATATACAAATAAAAAAAGTAGATAAAAATATCTACTTATTTCTAAATGTTATTTCCATTAATAGTTTTTGAGTTACCGATTCTCTTTCAGCTTTTATTTCACTTAAAGTATATATAATAGTATCGAATGCTTCCCATAGAAGAAATGAGAATAAAAATCCAAATACTTCTGAGAATAATGTTGAAGTTTGATCCATGTTAATTAATAAATAACAAACAAAGAAAATAAAACCAAATGCTAGTAATTTAACTATTTTATTCTTATACTTCTTATATTCTCTTTGTACTTTATATAATTCGATTGCATAATGTTCACTTATCAAGTGTTTAATTTTTTGGGATTCATTTGAACTTAATTCAGGAGATAATACTTGTAGATTAATTTTAACACTGTTATCTAACATTTCAGTTTTGCTATCTATATATTCATATACTTCTGAATTTAAATCTAATTGATTAGCTAATGTCTTTTCATCATAGAATTCTTCTATATTATTAATATTTAAAAATATATCTGCATCTCCATCTGCAGTTAAGTATTCACTTTTAATATATCCATCTAAATATTCTTTATTTGAATATTGAGCAATCTTCTTTTTAACTTCTTTCTTTATATTATACATACTATCACCATGATAATTATAACATAAGGATTTTCTCCATAAACATATCTTTCTTGCAGTTTTTACAATCAAGATATATAATAGACAACCAAGAAGGTGTGTGTTATGAAGAATTACGAATATAGTAAGAGGTTCTATCAAAATTTTAGAAAATTTATTGTATGGTACATGGATATGACATATAACATTGAGGCTACTGGAGTTGAAAATATTCCAACTGATTCTAATTATTTAATGGTTGGTAATCATTTAAATATTTTAGACGCTGCTTTAATAGCTAAATATGATCCATCTAATTTAAGATTCATGGTTGATAATAAATTATATAAGACACACTCAGGAAATTACTTTTTTAAAAAATGTGGTACATTCGGTATTGATCCAAATAATTCAGATGTAAAAGCTGTAAGAGAAGCTTACAACATATTAAAAGAATATAGTGTTGTTATCTTCCCAGAAGGAAGAACACACAAATTAGAAGAAGAAGTACCATTTAAACCTGGTTTTTCAGGAATTGCAAGAATGGCTAATGTTCCTGTTTTACCTTTTGGTATTAATGGCACATACGAAAGACATAGTGATTTACAAATTAATTTTGGTGAACCTATTAATTTAAAAGAACTAGATATTAAGAAAAGTGAATATGATAGATATATCGAAAACGAAGTAAGAAAATTACAAATGATAAAACACTAACTAATTGTTAGTGTTTTTTATATCTACTACTAATGTTGATAATCCATCTTCATTTATATAATCTTCTAATACTTTATATTTATTTCGTAAAAAATCTAATTTTTCTTTACCATACATATTTTCATCAATAACAAATGTTATTTTGTCATAATCTCTTTTTAAATATAACATAGTCATACCTACATCTCTTGTTAAGTTTTTAAAACTAATATTTAAGTTAATTAGGTTATTTTCTTTTGGTTCTAAGAAGAACTCGTCAACTATTTCAGAACCACATATAACTATATAATACTCAGTTTTTCCTGATTTAACATTATCATATATAGGTTTATCTTTAACTTGTTCGCCCCATCTTTTAACTAGGATATCTTCATTTACTTTAAAAGGTGCTGTTGCTACTTTCATTATAATTACTCCTTTCGGCTATACAATAAACCTACAGTTAACAGGAGAGTCAACACATTTTTATAAAATCTTTATAAGTAATTATTCCTTTTTTAGATTCTTTGATACCACAGGCAGTTATACTATTACAAATAAATAAAGTATTATCATCATAATCAATAACAATTGGATAATTAGAACATACAATTGTTGCTTCAGGAAGAACAATAGTAAATTTTTTCATACTAAAATAATTATATAATTCTTGTCTTTCCTTTATAGAGTTACTTTTAATCCATATTTGTTTATGCATAAAAACTCCTTTCTAACATCTTAAAAAAGAAAAAAAGGTATAAGAAAACTTATACCTCAAGTTATCTTATTGATCTAGCATTACCACCTAACTTAATAGGTTGGTGAGAATTCACAGGGCTAGTCCCTCCTTCTCTCTTAATAAGATGTATATATATTATAACACGCCGATTTTTCGCTATTTTTGCATATTTTTCTTTTTATCAATTGCTTTTTGTAAGGTTAATGATTTACTTCTCATATTCTTTTCTACTGTTTTAGGTAAATATGGTCTAATTAAATATAATGTTTTAAATAAAGCAGGACAAATAGTTAATAACTTTTTAACTCTTTTTAATTCTTCTTTAGTGAATTCAGGGTTTACTTGTTCCATATATTTCATGAATTCATCATTAAATGGATTAACATTATTTTTAGTCCATGGTTTAACATTGAAGAAACCATAACTGTGAAGAATCTTTTTATGTTTTCTTTCTTCTTTTATTTCATCAAAACTTAATTGTCTTATTTTAGGATTATAAAACATATTACCTGCTATTTCAGATTTTATAGTAGTATAACCTGACATATTATATCTAGGTGGTAATTGATTTATTTCATCTTTTAATAATAAATTTATTAAGTCTTGATCTGGAAATGTTAATGAAGTAACAGCAGAATTGTTATATTCTTCTATTCTATATTCCATATCTAAATTTAAATAGTCATTAACATTAAAATAAAGAACTCCTGAATTATAATACTTTTCTAGATTTAATTCGTCAGCATAATAAGAACTTACTGAAGATTCATCTAAACAAGCATTGATAGGATGAATATCATACTCTTTTAATGTAAATAAATCATCAACTGTAATAGTGTCACTATCAATATATAGTAGATTTTCTATATCTCCAACTTCATCTTTAATAATTCTTGGATAGAATAGTCTTGCATTAGCTATTTGAGAACCTCTCCAATTAGGAATATTAAACTCATCAATTGGATTATCTTCTAATCTATATATATGAAGTTCAATATTATCATATAAATCAATAAATCTTTTAATTTTATCTATATCTTCATCTGTACATTCACTTGTAACTACATGTAATCTTATTTTTTCTAGATTACCATTTATAATTATAGATAATAAAGATGTTAGCATTATATCTATGTATTTGTTGTTAATAGTAAATAGTATATCCATCATATCTTCCCCTTTAATAAGTAATTGCTATATTATTATATATATTAATTAAAGTCAAACATAATGTGCTATAATAGACGTCAAGGTGTAAATATGAAGGAATATGATAGATTATTAAATGAATTAAGAACAGATAGTATTGCTAGTAGAGTTATAGATAAAAACTATGGTAAATCTATAGAAGAAATATACTATTTAATAGAATATGAATATTCTAAATATGAATCTTACTATATATTACCTGGTTGTAGAGTTATGTTATATCCTTCTATTAGAGAAAGACATGCAAGAAAGAATTACTACTCTACTTTTGATGAAGCTCCTATTTATAAAGGAAGTGCATATATTAACTACTCTGCTCTTTTAATAGATGTAGATACTAAGAATAAATTTTTATTTAGGAAACCATTAATATTTGAAATTGGGTCAGATATACCAAAAGATATAATAGAATTAGATGATATTTGTAATAAACATGATTACGATTTACCACTTATAAGAGCAAAAAGAAAAAAGAACTAATGAGTTCTTTTTTTTCTTGGTAATAATAACTTTTGCTTAACTTCTTCTTTATGTCTTTCAAGTAATCCTTCTTCTTCTGGATTATCCTCTGAATAGTATAAAGGTTTAATTAAATGATCTTCTACAAGACCTAAATCTTTACCTTCATTATCATCAATAACGACATAGTGCTTTATTTCAGGATGTTCTTTTAAATAAGCCATTATTTCATATTCTTTCCATATTTCAATATAACTAACAGGTGATGTTCTTTTAGATATAGTTGGTGTTCTACCTATACATTCAATTCCATATTTTTTAAAACAATTATATACAAAGCTTGGCCATTCACCATCTATTTCACCAGTTTCAAAATTATACGAATCTTTACATGATGCTTCAATAACAACCTTACAATCAAATTCCTTACAAATATCAGCAAGAATTTTAATTCTTCTTTCCGCATCAGCATCAGATTTATAATGAACAGTTATTAATACTCCATCATAATCTAAGAATATAACATTCATTAGATCACCTTCTTAATGTGTATATTTTTCTATCATTATCAGAAGATTCAATAATAATATAATGAACTCCTAAATAAAGAATGGACAATAATAATACCAAGAAAGAATAGATAATTGCAATAGATGCTTTTGCTGACATTAATGTTTTAATTCTTTCAGCTATATATATTAGATAATAATTATAGAATCCATGTATTAAAGCTGGATACATAAACGCTTTAAAGAAGTTTGTTTTATTATTTTCTTTAGATGACTTTGTTTTTGAAAAATAATAACCCATGATTACTCCACATGCAACATGAACGGGTACTGCAGTAAATCCTCTTAATATCATTGATTGAAGTGGTACTTGAGTTAAATAAATCATATTTTCAAAGAATGAGAATCCTAAAGCTAAGAATGTTGTATATACAATAGCGTCAAAAGTATAATCATTATTTTTATTATCATATATTAATATATAAGTACCTAGATACTTATATCCTTCTTCTACAATAGCTATACATATAAGGACATATAAAAAACAACCAACAATATTTGATGTTAAAAAACTTAAACTATTAGATAAAGCTTGTTCTACATATATACATGGAATACATATTAATGCTCCAACTATAAATGATGCTATTAACAATGAAGTTGGTTCTTTTTCTTTATCGTGAACATATATATATAATCCAAGGACAAATAAAGGTAGAATTGCAACAAAAAACTTCAATACATCCATATACATCCCTATTTTCTAATTTAAGTTTATTAGTTTTGATATAAATAGTCAATAATATTAATTATCAGGTACCTTTTTATTGTAATTCCTACCAAACAGGTAGTATAATAAGACCGGTGATTGAAATGAAGATATCAACTAAAGGTAGATATGCCTTGATAATCATGGTCTATCTAGCTAGAAACTATGAAAATGAATCATATATAACACTTAAAGAAATAGCTGAAAATGAAAATATTTCTTTAAAATATTTAGAAAAAATCATGGCTTTACTTAATAAAGCTAAACTAGTAGATACTCAAAGGGGATCTTCAGGTGGTTATAGATTAAATAAGAAGCCTGAAGAATATACTTTACTGGAAATAATAGAAGCATCTGAAGGACCAATTAATACAGTTGATTGTACTGAAGGTAAAATGATTTGTCCTAAGAAAGATACATGTACTTCTAAAAAGATTTGGTGTGAACTTAATAATACAATTGATTCATTTTTCGAAAATAAAACATTGAAGGATTTAATATAGGTGATAATATGACAAAGTTATTAGAAATTAAAAATATATATACTAAAGTTAAAGATACTGATAAAGAAATACTTAAAGGATTAGATTTAACTATTAATAAAGGTGAAATTCATGTAATCATGGGGCCTAATGGTGCTGGTAAATCTACACTAGCAAACACAATATTCAATAATCCTGAGTATGAAAAGACAGAAGGTACTATTAAATTTGATGGTGAAGACATTACAGATGAAAAAGTAAATGAAATTGCTAAAAAAGGTATATTCATGTCTTTCCAATCCCCAGAAGAAATTCCTGGAATAACAGTTGCTCATTTCTTAAAAACTGCTAAGAATGCTATTAATGATGAAAAGATTAATTTATATAACTTCTCTAAAGAAGTAGAAGATTACATGAATAAATTATCTATTCCAACTAAATATACAACTAGAGATTTAAATGTCGGTTATTCAGGTGGAGAAAAGAAAAAGAATGAAATATTACAAATGTTAGTATTAAATCCTAAGCTTGCAATACTTGATGAAACTGATTCAGGATTAGATGTAGATGCTATAAATATAGTTTCAAACGGTATAAATTTATTTAAAAACGATAATAATTCAATCATGATTATTACTCACAATAATAAAATATTAAAAAATATACATGTTGATTATGTTCATATCTTAGTTGATGGAAAAATAATTAAAACTGGTGATGCATCACTAGCTGATGAGATTGATAAAAATGGTTATAAAGAAATAATTGAGGAGTATAAATTATCTCATGAAAACTAGAATAGATAATTTAAATGAAAATATCTATAACATTAAAACTGAAAATAAGTATGTTAAAAAGAACATGGGTATTTCAGAAGATGTTGTAAGATCTATATCAAAAGAAAAAAATGAACCTAGTTGGATACTTGATATCAGACTAAAAGCATTAAAATTATTTAATGAACTTAAAGATCCTGACTGGGGGCCATCATTAGAAGAACTAGATATCAATCAAATAGCTACTTATGTTAAACCTGATGCTAAAAAAGAAACATCCTGGGATGATGTTCCTGAAGATATTAAAAATGTATTTGATAAATTAGGAATCCCTGAAGCTGAAAAAGAATCTCTTGCAGGTGTTGGGGCTCAATATGATTCAGAAGCTGTTTATCATAATTTATCAGAAAAAGTTGAAAAGTTAGGAGTTATATACACTGATTTTGATACTGCCATTAGAGAATATCCTGAATTATTAAAGGAATACTTCACAAAAGCAGTTCCACTTCATGACCATAAATATATAGCACTTCACTATGCCCTATTCTCAGGTGGTTCATTTATTTATATACCTAAAGGTGTTCATTTAGATATACCTTTGCAATCATACTTTAGATTAAATGCTCCAGGAGCTGGACAATTTGAACACACTTTAATAATTGTAGATGAAGGTGCTTCTCTTCAATTTATCGAAGGATGCTCTGCTCCAGGTTACAATGAACTTAATGTTCATGCTGGATGTGTTGAATTATTTGTTAAAGATAATGCTTTTCTAAGATTCTCAACAATCGAAAACTGGTCTAAGAATATGTTAAATCTTAATACAAAGAAATGTATTGTAGGAGAAAATGGAACAATCGAATGGATCATGGGTTCATTTGGTTCTAGAATATCTATGTTATATCCACTTAGTATCTTAAATGGTAGAAATGCTAAATGTGAATTTACTGCTATCTCATTTGCTGGTAAAGGACAAAACTTAGATACTGGGCTTAAGATTATTCATAATGCTCCTAATACATCAAGTGTAGTTAATTCTAAATCTATCTCTAAAGATGGAGGAATATGTACATTTAGAAGTAATGTCTGGGTTAAAAAGAATGCTAAGAATTCTAAACTAGCATTATCATGTGAATCTCTAATGATGGATTCAGAATCAAGAAGTGATACTATTCCTGTTAATACATTAGAAACAGAAGATGTTACTTTCTCACATGAAGCAACAATTGGTAAGATATCTGATAAAGCTATCTTCTACTTAATGACTAGAGGTTTAACTGAAGAAGAAGCAAAAGCCTTAATCGTAAGAGGATTTGCAGAACCGATATCTAAAGCATTCCCAGTTGAATATGCCGTTGAAATGAATAGACTTATCAACTTAGAACTAGAAGGAACCATTGGTTAGGAGGTAAAAAAAATGAAGAAATATACATTAAATGAAACTCCAGTTAAAACTACAAATGGATTCAAAATAAATAATATTACTGTTGATTTAGATATTCCTAATGTTGATAAATTTAATATTTTCAACATTAATACTAATGAGATTAAAGACTTAGATATTACTATTGATAAATGTAAAAATGAAAAGATTTATTCAGGAATTGGTCTTGAAGATAAACTTGATTATAAAATAACTATTAACTTAGATGATTATACTGAATTAAAAGATGATGTAATTATTGAATATCAT
>OCVV011066562.1_pt1 | contig 10947 bp, 2 predicted proteins | sample 1539721 | NCBI WGS metagenome assembly OCVV01 (sample SAMN02144230, study PRJEB22623) | gut metagenome | biome: sheep rumen | host: Ovis aries | place: New Zealand
AAATGATATCTCATCTAACTATAATATTGAATTCGTTGAGACTCTTCATCAAGTTAATATCTCTAGAAGATATATCTATATCACTCCAGGTAACATTGTTCATCCATATAGTGGAACAGTTAATACATATGACTTTATGGAGGATGAAAGAAATTATGTATATGGAACTTTAAAGACACTATGTGGTAATGATAAGATTGTGATCAACACTTTATTTACTGATAATTTAGGTAATACTGTTAATCCAGTAGAAGTAGGTAAATACAATATCATAGTAGATGGTTATACATTTACAGGTGATGATGAAAATAACTATACATTTGTTTTAAATGGTCTTGAAAATGGACTTGAAATCACTAAGAAAGAAATAAAAATAACATATAATTATTCAGCTACTGGATTTGAATATGATGGATTAAGTCATAACTATAACCCGTCACTTTATTCATACGCTAGTGATAACTATAAACTTGTAGATGGACATTATATCGTTATGGCGGTGTCATTCAAGAATACATCTACAGGAGAAATCACATCATCAATCATAAATAAAGGTGAATATCAACTCTTATTTGATAGAGATAACACTCATATTTATGATTCATTAGATAATGAAGTTACATCTAACTATTTCATTAATTTTATTGAACCAGACGGTGGAAAGAAAGTAACAATCGCTGATATTACTTTATATATTAAACCAGTAGATATTATTAAGAAGTATGATGGTACAGAATATGGTTATTCATCTAACGAATGGGAATATACTACTTCTAGCAGCAACAGATTACTAGATGAAATTAATGAACATATCTACATTAGTAAAGTAGAGTTCTATACGTTAGAAGATGGTATTTATTATCTAACAAACAATTATACTAACGCAGGAACATATTATGTAAAAATAGCGGAATATACAGTAGATAATTCATCTAACTATGTCATCAATACTGATACTTATGGAGAATTTACTGTAACTAAGAGAGATATGGTTATCAATTTAACTCAAGTCGCTGATGAAACATTTGATTTACAAGTTAAAAATCCATATGACAAATATTCATATGTCTTTGTATCTGGAGATAATATTCTCGCTAATGAACAATTAACAATTTATGTAGATTATTATAATTCGTTAGGAGAAGAAATTAGCCCAGTTGATGTGGGAACATATACATATAAATATAGAACATATAAGGTATTAGATAATCTAAATAATGATTTATCTAATAACTATAATATTACTGTAAATAATGGAAGCGGTTTGAACTTTAGAATTTTACCTGCCTCAATAACAGTAACAATTGTTCCTCTATCTGATATGGTTTATAGAGGTACAACTATTTATCCAAATGTTCAATTTAATTATAACAATAGCGACTGGTACGAAAATGGATGTGTTCTATATTTTGAATACGAGTTCAGACAGGGAGTTAATGTCGTTCAACCATTGAACGCTGGAACATATACTGTACATATCACATCTGTAAGCATCGTTGAAACGGATTTTCAGGATACAGAAATCGACCCATCTTATCATACAGTATCATTATCAAATTATGATATCGATTATACTGATACAGCTGAATTTATAATCAATCCATGTCCAATAAAGATTTCACCTATTGATTATAACTTAAAAGAATATGATGGAATTGAATTTGATTATTTAGCGACTATAGGTAATACATTTAATTACTTAACAAACGCTAGATTCTTTAACGATGATAGAATTGAATTATTATCATTTAATTATTCTGATACTCCTTTATACGCTAAAACATATGATGTTTATATTGGCACTTATTCATTTATTGGTTCAAGCGCTTCTAACTACGCTATAGATATAAGCACTCCTAGCACGCTTACTATTCAGCCTAGATATGTAACAATTGATTTTACAAATTTAAGCGATAAAATTTATGATGGAGTATCTATTACTTATCCTGTAAATGAATATTCATATGTGAATGGTTCTAATGAACTTTTAAGCGGACATACATTGTCATTTGATTATAAGTTTAGAAATATTCTTTACAACGTGATTCAATATGATTTTTCAATCGTTGATGCGGGCGAATATATAGGAACAATCGATAATATCCATGTATATGATGAATTAATGAATAATATAACTGAATCATATAGTATTAATTTAAATAGACAAGATATTCCATTAACTATCTATAGGCGTTCAGTTGAAGCTCCTAGTCCTGATACTACAGAATATTATTATAATTCTAATCCTCAGACTTATAATATCGCTTTATCAGAACTATACACTGTAAACAATAGAACGTTTACAGACGCTGGAACTTATCCTATTATTCTAACTTTAAATGACCCAACCAATTATTATTTCACTATCACAGATGAATATATCTATAATAATCAACCTACAATACTTAATAATGGTAGTGTTCAATACTCTTTCGTAATCAATAAATTAAATGTAACTATTAAACCATTTGATGATACTAAAGTCTATGATGGATTAGCGCACACTTATCCACAATATTATGGAAACGCAGAAGAAGTTATTGTTCCTGGTGCTAATCATTTCTTAAATGATGATCTATCTAAAGTTATGATATATCATACAAATGAAACATTATTAGCCACAAGTATTAAAAATGTGGGAACATATGTAATTACCATATTATCACTTTCATATTTAGATGACTCAATAGAAACAAATTATAATATTTCTTATGAGCCTGCAGAATATACAATCACTAAAGCGAATTTAGTAATAAAGGTCAAAGATTTATCTACTACAGAATTCATATATAACGGGCAAACTCAAAATCCATTAGATTATATTAATAACTTTGATATAATCAGTGGTTCTTTAGGTTTCTATGAATCATTAAAGATCGGTATATCTTATAGTGATGTTCCAAAAAATAGTGGATTATATCAATATAGTTATGATGCGAGTGGAAATATATTCTCATCAAGCGCAACTAACTATGATATAACTTGTACTATAACTGATGGATATTTCACTATTAAGAAAGCTGATATCACATTCTCATATAATAAAGTATTAAATAAAGAATATGATGGTGTTGGATATTTGATAGAACAAATAAGAAGTTATAGTGTTACTAGCGGTATGATCATGCCTGGTGATTCATATATTATGGATATTAATTTATATAATGAATTAGATAATATGGTTAATGTAGCGGTGGACGCTGGAAATTATAGAGTTCGTCACACTATAACATCAGGACTTGAAAACTATAATGTGACATTTGAAGATTATGATTTTAATATTTATAAACGAAACGTCACTATCTCATTTACTAATAATCCAGTAACTACATATAATGGTTCTGAACAATTATTAGATCAATCATATGTTTATGTATCTAGTGGATCATTCGTATCACTAGAATCATTCTACGCACAATTTAAATATATGATTGGATTAGATACAGTATCGCCAATTAACGCAGGTAGCTATACTGTATCAATTGATAATGTATTAATCGATAATGGCTCAATTTTAAATTATAATATCGATTATTCATCTACTTGTACATACACAATTAATAAAAAAGATATAACAATTAAACCTGTATCTATAAGTAAAGAATATGACGGCAATTCTTATGATTATTTAGTTGATAAATCAGGACTGGTTGATTTTGTGGGTAACGGATTATGTGGAACAGATTCAATCATCATAACAGGAATCTCATATTCTCCATCTGATACTAAGAACGTCGGAAATAAAACGATGTCTATTTCTACATATTCAATTAATGGAATTAGTTCTAACTATAATATCCATTTAGAAAGTAGTTCTCTAGAAATAACTAAGAAATCATTAGATATAGAATTACCTACATATAGTTCTAAAACATATGATGGAATTGGATATTATTATGGAACATCTTCATCTAATTATGAATTAATTAATTCTACTAGTCTCATATCAGGCGATACATTAAATATTACAGTTAAATTCTATAATCAAAATACTTTAGCTACTATTGATACCGCTATTAACGCTGGAACATATAGTAGAAACCAAACAGCGATAATTAGAGATTCATCATTAGCTGATGTGACAAATAATTACGATATCACATTTAATGATAATGAATTTGAAATTAGGTATATTGAAGTTGAAATACCAGAAGAAGATAATACTAGATATATCTATAATGGTTCAACTCAAACTTATAATATTTCATCTAATGAGTTCTATACTGTAATTGGTGGCTCTAGAGTAGATGCGAATACGTATACAGTAACTGTATCCCTTAATTCAACAAATTATTCTTGGAACGATGGATCTAAGAATAATATTGAATATTCTTTCGTGATAGAAAGAAGAACAATTGATGTTCCACCAGTAGATAATAATACTTATATATATACTGGCTCAACTATTAGATATGGAATTGATGATTCGCCATATTATTCAATCACAAACAATGAAAAGATTGACGCTAATGAATATACTGTCACAGTTTCACTTAATGATATAACTAACTACAAGTGGTCTGATGAAACTGATGGTGATAAGAATTACCCATTTATAATTCAAAAACACGTCGTTAATAAACCATTAGTTGGAACTGATACACATGTTTATGATGGCGCTATGTGGGTATATAATCCTATAGAAAAAGAAGCTGGTGATTCACTATATTATACAGTTAGCGAAAACTCTAAAGTTAATGTTGGATTATATAGTGCATTTATAACTTTAAATGATGCATCTAACTACAAGTGGGATGATGGTTCAACTGGATTAATTTCTCATAATTACACTATCACTAAAGCAAGATTAGTAATTAAGGTAAAAGATCCTGTTAATACTAACCTTACATATAACGCTTCTAAACAATATCCATATCCACTTGTTTCGACTAAATTATCTCCAACTTCTATTTCGTTTACTAATCTTTCATCTAACGATTCATTAACTGATTATGAATTCAAGTTCTACGATAAAGAAACTGGATATGAAAGCGATACATATAACGCTTTAACATATACTTATAAATTATTAGATACATCAATTAAGTTCTATAACATAGTGACTGGTGAAAGCTTCAATTATTTAGATAACTACTATGTTGATGATGAATCTGTATTCGAAAATGAATTCACGATTAATAAATATCAATATAATATTGTCACACCTGTTGGACCGCTAAATGATATTTATGATGGAGGTTATCATTCTCCACAAACTGAATTAACAATCCCACTTGAATATGATGAAAAACTTATATTGTCATATAACTTTATCAACACTAGCACCTCAGAATTAACAAAGAAAATTAAAGATGTAGGAGTATATAATTACTTCGTTGATTTAAGTGAAACGGCGATTGTTGCGCCATATGGTAATCCAAACACAAATACTACTCTTGATAACTATAATTTGACTATTACTAGAAGTGAAGACTGTTATTATGAGATAGAAAAGAGAACAATAACTATCGCTCCTCATCCACTTGAAAAAACATATACTGGAGATGTAATAGAATATAGTTACACAAGATATGATGAATTTGGAAATATGGTTAATTATGATTTAGCTACCGCTACAACACTATTAACTGGAATGAATTTAAGAATCATACCTGAAAATATTAAATATTATTTAAATGGTACAGTTGAAACCTTACCAATAAATGTAGGTACATACACTATGATTCTAGATAATTCTTCATATGAATTAATTGGTAGTGGAATAGAGAATATTCAAATTGATTTCGATAATACTCAGACTCTAGTTATTGAAAGACAATCTATCGATTTCCCTTACGCAAGTTTAGATACAAATAAAGATTTTGTACTAGAATATACTGGTGAACCTCAAACATTTGTTAAAGCTGATAGTGAATCAAGATACGTTTTAAGAAGAAGTGAATTTGATCAATCAGCTCCAGATTATTTTGGAACTGAAAAGGGGACATATCATATTTATATTTCACTTGGTTCTAACTATAAATGGTCTGATGAACTCCCTAACGATTTTGATTGTTCATATCAAATTGTTAATAAGAAACTAAACATAAAGTTGGGTGTATTAAAGAAAGAATATGATGGAACTCCATTCTCTTTATCTAAAATTTTAGAAAAAGCGACTATTAAAGGATTTATAAATGGAGATACATCATCATCATTAACTATTACAGATCTTCCTACTCAAGTTAACGCAACAAGTTCAATCCCATATAACTTAACTATAACTGGCCCAAGTTATTATGATATTGTGATTGATACAGCTAATGCGAATTTAACAATAGATAAGAAGAAGATTGTGATTAAACCAATTCAGTATGAATCAAGAGTTTATACAGGTGATGAATATGATAGTTATGATGTGATACTAGAAAATAATTATCCACTAATATTCGCATCTGGTAAAAACTATGTTCAAACTGGAGAATTCATCGAAACAGCGCCTGACTATATAATCACATATAGAATAGTTGATAACGCTTTACACACAATTGTAACTTATGATGGAACTACATACTCTAAACCATTCGATTCTAAAGAACCATGGCAGAGAGGAACATATACTATTCAAGCTTTATCTTTAATAGATCCATCAACTAAAAATACTGTCTCATTCTCAACTAACTATAATGTTCAGCTTCTAAGCACAACATTTAATATTGGAAATCCTAATCTAACATTAACTACTAAGAAAGTAACTTATGATGGATTAGATAAAACACCATTAGATTTCATTACTATATCTAAATTTAATGGATCAGACGTGAAGATTTATGGACTAAAATTCGTTAGTGGTGGTGATTTGGTTAGAGATGCTTCATCATATGAAATAGATTTCAGCAACGCTACATACACAATAGTTTCATCTATTGACTATAGTGAGACACCAATTGAATTTGATAATATCTCTATAGATGGTAATGAACTTGGAACTTCATATCCAGTAACATTAAATAGAGCAACATTATCTATTAAGCCTCTTGCGTATAGTAAAACATATGATGGAATAGGAATAATACTAAGACAAAATGGTTTATATAGCACTGAAGGCGATACACTTGTACCTAATAACTTAGTAGTTTCTACAGGACTTGCGGCTGGGCAAACTATAAACAACATCTATTTTGAATCAGAAGATATCGATTTTGAAACTGCGATGTTTAATTCTGATGCGATCACATATAAAGTGTCTGATGGCATTATCGTTCTTGATGAAATGAATGATGTAACACACAACTACACTATTAAGTATCAGTACGCAACTATATCTATTAAACCAGTTAAATTAACTGTTAGGACACTTTCTAGCAATGAATATTATAACTATGATGGACTCTATCATAAAGGTAATATATCTATTAGTATCATAAGCGGAAGCTTAGTTGGCACAGATACATTAGCGATCGACCCATCATATGAAGGCTATAAGACCGCAGGAAATCATAGAGCTGATTGTGTTATGATTATCGGAAACGACAGCAATTACACTATAGATATCGATAAGACATATAGAATTAACATTGAAAAAGTTGATTTATATATCGATTATACTAACCAGTCTAATCCAGTAGTAACTGGTTTAATTGGAAGCGATCATTATAGCGCAGAAGATAGTTCTATAAAAGGAACATTTGGAACTGGATTAAACACATTTAATGATGTTAGATTCAGCACGATGATTTATGATTCGTTAGACGAATATGTAACAAATTGTTATAACATTTACTACATTTATAACGGCTATCAAAAAGCACCTGATGGAACCGTTACAAAAATATCCTAATCCATAAGGAGGAATAACCATGAATAAAGGATTTAAATTTTATTATAAAGACGGCTTAAGAAAAGCGCGTAAAGTATTCAAAAAGAAAAAGAACTTGCTTAAGTTCTATGCATATGTATTCTCAAGCTTTATTCCGAGAATACTTTTAGTGATACTTCCTATATTCACATTGTCAGATTATAGAATGGCTTTGATGATAAAAGATGGAGAGGATATTTCATTATCTAAATCGTACGCAGCCTTAGATAAGCCAAAAACATTTTGGACAACTATTTTAGCTGGATTAAATGTTTTATTAATATTCTTTGGTGGAATAGTTTTAATATTGTTCCCAACAGCGATACTATTTGGAATAGGTTATCTAGTTGCGTTTATATTATCTAATGTGACACTATCAACTATTTTACCTATTATCTTAGCGTCTCCAGGTGCTTTAGCGTTATTAATATATATGATAGTATTCCCGTTCTATATCGCACCAGTATTTTATATCATCAGCAAGGTTGATGGAGTAAACGCATCTGATGCGTTAAAGAATAGCTTTAACGCTATGAAAGAAGGAAAGTGGACACTATTCTTACTTGGATTCGTTCATATGTTAATCTTGACACTCATGCTTGGGATATTAGCGTTAATAGTATATGTAGGTGTTATATTCTTGCCTCAATACTTATCAGCTTCAGGTATAATTCAACCAAATGTTGCGATAATGATTAGAGGTATAGGCGCTATAGTTTCAGTTGTTCCATTCTTGTTATTCTTAAGGTTTTTACCTGTAAGAATAAGCGCTTTAAATGTTTCAAATATTGAATTCTATGATGATATGCTTATAGGATATGGTGATTCTTTACAAGGTATCTATTATAAGGGCGTAAAGGTAGAAAAAGTATCATATAAGAATTATAAAGAGAACATAGTTAAATTATTCCAAGAAACTAAGAATTATTCTGAATATCAAGAACCTAAACAAGAAAGTGTTGAGGTCGTAAAAGAATCTACTAAAGAAGAGATTGATGAAGAATATCTAAAAGATGAAAAGAATCAAGAAAAGATAGCGGAAGATATTAAGAAAGATGAAGAAGAAAAACCACTATCTAAAAAAGAACAAAAAGCTCTAAAGAAGCAAAATAAAAAGAACAAAAAGAATAAAGATTTAGAAGAACCTGAATCTGTATCTGATGAATCTAAAGATGAAGTTCAAGAAGAAACTAAAGCTGAAGAAGTAGTTCAAGAACCTGAGGTTCAAAAAGAACCTATTAAGGAAGAAGTTCAAAAAGAACCTGTTAAAGAAGAACCAAAAGATGAACCAGTAGTTGAACCAACGACTACAGAACATCAAGAGGAAACTAAGATAGAGAATAATGAACCTCAAGAAAAACCTGACTTCCACCAAGAATATGATAATGGTGATGACGAACCAATCTTCAAAGATGATGAAGTAGTTGAAGAATCTATAGATACTAATGAAGGCGAAGCTCAAGATGAAGTTATAGAAGAACATCAAGAAGTAGATGAAGCTGTCCAAGAAGAAGCTACATCTAATGAAGAACCTCAAAGTAGTGATTTTAATCAGGATGAAGTATTAGATAATGAAGATACTCAAAGTGAAGGAGCTCAGTCTATAGTTCCTGAGGATACTGAATCTAGCGAATCTGAATCTGATGAACCAAAAGAAGAATAATTAAAGGAGAGAAAGAATATGAATTGGAACTTATTATTTATATTATCGGTATCGATATTTGCTTTCTCTATCGTGATTATGATTATCTTTGGTTTCATTAGAAATAGATATTATCATACGTTTCATGAAGATGAAATGATCAAATCAACTAAGACTATCAATACCGTTAATAAACTATATTTCACATATGGCGAAACAACTAGATTTATTAAAAAATATGTAGTATGTAAATCAGCTGTAGATAAATATGTGATTGTTAACTACAATAAAGAGTTTGAAAATATATCATTCTTTATACTCTGTTATGGACTATTTAAAAGACCATTTAAGGTATTTAAATATAGTGAGAAAAATACAGGTGTATCAAGTCAGTTAATTGTTATCCCAAGAAGAACAAAATTTATAAATGTAGTTATATGTTCTGCGGATAATCAAACAATTAACTACAATGTAATAAAACCACTAAGTTTAAGAAGAATTAAATTATATTCACTCTTTGTATCACTACTTACATTCTCTGGTTTACTCGCTATTAGACATTTATTAGCGATAACTATCTGTGGAAATTATATTGCGTTATCATTTATGAATAGTTATGAAAACTATTTAATAATCATTTTAAGTTTTGTATTAGCTCTTGTAGTATTCTTTGTGACTAATATTTCATTTAAGAAGAAGAATAAAAAGAATCTGAGTGGAGGTGCTGTAGAATATGAGTTCTTATAGTGAATATAAAAATATAAAAAGAATTCAAGTCACTAGCCATTTAACAGATGAATTCGTATCTTTAATTGAATATATTATCTTTGAAAATGATGAAAAAGATAAATACGCAATCTTTAAATTTCAAAACAATTTAGAACAATACTTATTTGAAGTTAAATTCGTTGTTACACAGTATGATACTGAAAAGAGAATAATTGAAAAATCTACTATCTCATATAGAGATTTTAGAGTTGATGGAAAAGAAGTATTAGTACCTGATGCGAAATTTAAATGTAATAAAAACTGCGATACATTATCTACTGAATTAGTATATGCTGCATTTGAAAAAATCATATTTGATAATGGAAATATAGTTGATGTTAAATATGATTATCAAGATTATAAAAAAGATTTTGATGAATGGGCTAAAGATAATAAATCTGATGATAGAGTAGTAGCCAAGAGTAAAAAAGAATTAAAGAAAGAAAGAAAACTATCTAAGAAGCAAGCTAAACTTGAAAAGAAACAAAATAAAAAGAATAAAGGTCCAGTCGTTTTAGATATTACAAATCAAAATAAAACTAAAGCGATGTTAGGTACTAATATAGTATTCTCAATTATCATTATTGTATTATGCACGATATTCACTATACAATTTAGAGTGAATGGTTTAAGAGTAAGAGATAATGGAATATTATATACAACTGTTACTGATACAAGCGGAAACAAATCCCTTAAAGTTAAGAAATTTGAAGGAGACACAACCGCTATAATAGCGGAT
>OCVV011223236.1_pt1 | contig 10947 bp, 16 predicted proteins | sample 1539721 | NCBI WGS metagenome assembly OCVV01 (sample SAMN02144230, study PRJEB22623) | gut metagenome | biome: sheep rumen | host: Ovis aries | place: New Zealand
CAAATGTATATAATTACAAGCACAAAACGCATGTAGCAGGCTAGCCTGCGGTCCCGATAAGTCGTTTTTACGACCGGAAGCCATTTTTTTATGCAGAAAGAGGTATAATGCGTTTGCCCTGATACTAAAGTTAAATTTTAGTGACAAAAAGTTGCTTATTGCAAAAATTCTTTCTCTGTGATATTCTCTTGGTATGGCAGACTATATCCGCGCACGAAGCGATGAACACAAAGAAGAGCGACTTTCTCAAATAAAAGAGGCGACGGCAGAACTTTTTGCATCCTGTCCTTATTCAGAAATTACGCTCACAACGATTGCAGAAAAACTGGGCTGGTCCCGGGCAAACCTTTACAAATATGTTACAACCAAGGAAGAAATCTTTCTGGAAATTGCGGCAGAAAAAATGTCTGTTTATTACGGCTCCCTGCTTTCAGCTTTTCCCCAGGGCAACAATTTTACGACAGAAGTGATTGCGGAAGTCTGGGCTGGAATCGTAAATGCAAATCAGGATTATATGCGCTATGTTTCCTATCTGAATCCTGTAATCGAAACAAATGTTACGGTGGAGCGGCTTGCGGTTTTCAAAAAGAAATATTACGACCTGGCATATTCTTTCCGTGACAGGCTGTCTCAGATGCTCGCAGTCGGTCAGGAAGAAGCCTACAAAATCCAGCTGGACTTACTTTTTTACGCCTCATCAAATGCTGTCTGCTGCTACAAAAATCCTCTGATTCAGGAAGCACTAAAGCAGATTAACATTACTGTGCCGCCAATGGATTTTTACAAAGATATGAAGGACTTCCTAAAAATGCGGCTGGCGTGGAAAGAGTAGTAGCTCAGACTCTAATCAGTCTTTCAAAAGGGGAAAGCCTTCCCCTGCGCCCGCACTTTGTTGCGTGCTACCCCTTCTACGGGGGAAATCCCCCGTAACGCCCCCTCCTAAAAAAATCCTGAATCCTTCAATAAATTAGGCTGTAAAAATTACCAAAAATTTTTTGCCATTATGCTCTTTTGCGGAGTATAAAATAATAGGTCGAATGTCGAGTTTTGGGATTCGTTAACTGTAACAAAAAAAACGGCCTTCCAGTCGTGAAAACGGCTTATCGAAACCGCAGACTAGCCTGCTACACGCAGTTTGTGCTTGTAACTATATACATTTGCCGCTTTCGCGGCAGCACAAACTGAGTGTTTTCGTAAGTCGTTTCACTCCTTCTCGGCCGTTTTTTTTGCATTAGTCTACAAGTCAAAACTTGATATATGACCTAATATAGAAGTAGAAAATTTTAATGATTAGGGAAAATTAGTTTTGTAATGAGTGGAGTGGGGCAAAAAGGAGGTCTGGCAGTTCTATCGGCTTTGTGATGTCGCCTGGTGCGAAAGATAAGGGCTAAACAATGTCTATACGGTATATATACAATGTTTATGACAGGCAGTAAGTCACCATTTACATCATCGGCATTTTCTAAGGGTGATATTAGAGATATTTTAACATCGGATTGTTTTTTTGTCATAAAGTAATCAATAAGTTACTATTTTTGTTTACACAACATGAAAAATGTTGTTATACTGAATAAAAGGTGCAGAAATGACGGCAAAAGAATTCTGGGACAAAATAAAAAGAAGGATTTCCGAGCAGGGAAAAACCTTTGTGTGGCTCTGCCGGCAGGCTGGAGTGTCCGTGCAGATTATGAAAAACCGCATTTACAAGGAGCGTATTCCTGATGTAGAGGACACATTAAAGCTGATGGCGGTTTTGGGCACAAGTGTTGAAGAGTTTTTTGGACTGGAATCCCATGTATTTGCAAAAAGTGTTGAGGCTAGCCCCGCAGATCCAGAAAAAATCCCGGTTTTTGAACACTTTTCCTCTTGTGAAAGCGATAAGAAGGGGAGTAATTCTGACTTCATTGTCGGTTATGTTGAAGTCCCAGATGATTTGAAGTCAAAAAAGTTCCGGGAGCACCTTGCAGCCAGTAAAATTCGTGGGGATTCCATGGAAAGAGTGCTTTTTAATGGCGATACTGTCATTTATGATGACCTTGGTTTTCAGGAAGACGGCATTTACGCCATCATTTTTGAGGAAAAAGCTTGTGTAAAGCGGCTGCAGAAGGTGTCTGGAGGTGTAAAAATCATATCGGACAACCCGGCCTACGAGGCGATTTTCGTAAAAAATGACAAAGAAGAGCTTAAAATCATCGGGAAAGTGCATTATGCCCTCCATAAAGTCTGATTCACCCTCAAACTCCCCACGTAAAATATGACTTTTTGCCCTGAAGTTAGGAAAGTTCCCACGCAAAATATGACTTTTTAATGTCAAGTTACAATGATTTGAATAATAGGTAATCAAAAGGTTACTTAGTAATGGGCAAGCTGTATGACGGCCTATTCGCTGGATAAAGGATGGCGAGGGAGAAGATAGGTTTTGAGCATTATGTCTTCGTGATTTTCAGAATGATGCAATGGTGACAGGGTTTTCTTGAAATCAAAAGCGAATGGGTATAATATAAAAGAAAGCTGAGGTGGCAATAGGGATAATTGGTAGACAGAATTAAAACATTTTGGGCCAAAACACTTAAAAACAGTATAAAAATGTCTAAAATAGTAGACTAACTTCAATTAGAAACGAGGAAATAAGATGAAAACAGCTATAGTATACGCCAGCGTTCATCACGGAAATACAGAAAAAGTGGTGAAGGCTATAGCGGAAAAGCACCCCGAAGTTGAGCTGATAGATGCCACCAAATCCGGCTTAAAAGACCTTGCATCCTATGATTTGATTGGATTTGCTTCAGGTATTTTCTATGGAAAACTTCATAAAACGCTGCTCGGCTTTATTACCGACAATCTCCCGGCTCATAAGAAAACTTTTGTAATCTATACTTGTGGCCAGAAATCTTCTGCGTATATGAAGTCTGTTGAAGAGCTGATAAAGTCTAAAGGTGCGTCTCTTGCCGGATTTTATTCTTGTCCCGGCTACGACACCTGGGGACCATTTAAGCTTCTTGCTGGTATAAATAAAAATCGGCCTGATGAAAATGACATTGAAAAAGCCGTTCAGTTCTATGAAAAGCTAATCTGATGTACTGTATACATGCTTGTAAAGAGGTTTGCTTAGTATAAAGGGAGGATATAAAGTAACAGATATTGTTTCTTATAATCTATCTTCTGTCTACCGATAACTTACAAAACCCAAAGCCTTAGGAAATCTATTTTTTTTCGGGGAAAATCAGTGCAGAAAAAAATCAGCCCTTCCAGTAAAAGAAAAGGCTGATTATGAGATTTTTGGGTGTGCCCGCCGCTTTTGCGGCGGTCGGGCTATCCGCAGTTCCGCTATTCGCTCCATACACAAGGCCGTGCCAGCCTTGTGTACGCTTCGCGCTGCTACTATCCCTCACAATAAATTAACAGGTAAGGTCCCTTTTGTACATGTCGTAATGGAGGGGGATTTTTTTATACTCGCTTTAAATAGGCGCCGCCGTTCTGCTTGAGCCACTTGTCGCAGCGTTTGTAATCAGGGAAAATGCTCAGCACTTCGTCGTAAAAGTCGCGGGAGTGATTCATGTGCCGGCGGTGGCAGAGTTCATGCACCACCACGCTGTCAAGGATTTCAGGCGGCATCAGCACCAGAAGACAGTTAAAGTTGAGGTTTCCGTCTGCAGAACAGCTTCCCCAGCGGGATTTTTGCAGGCGGATAAAGATTCGATTGTAGGAAATGCCAGCAAGTTTTGCATAGTATTCTACCCTTTGTGGAATTATTGCCCTCGCCTTTTTCCTGATTTGTTTGATGTCTTCTTCAGTGAGTTGGCCCATGGAATCAGCCAGTTTTGACTGTTTTTCAACCTTTTCAAGCTGCTTTGTAATCCAGTCTTTCTTTTCGCGGATAAAGTTTTCTGCTACAAAAGTTGGTGTTCCAAGCGGCACTTTTACGATGATTTTTTTATCATCTGCCACCTGGATACTCATAGAGCGTCGTCTGGATTTCTGGATTACGTAGGTTAGTTGCATGATTTTCTGATGAAATAAATTTTATTTACTTTTCTGAATATCGCTGAAAAGCAATTCTTTCAGTTCCGTCTTCCACAGTAATTATTCCGCAGGGGACAAATCCGAGTTTTTTAAGAAGATTCTGCATCGGCTTATTGTCATTGTGGGTGTCGAGCTTAAGAATATCCTGCAAATCATCAGTTTTTGAATTTCGAATTTCCATTCTTTGACTCTAAAACAAATCCAGCATGGAATCAAGATAGACTGCCTCACGCACTTCAAGCTGGTGCTCAGGTTTTGTCATATAATATAGAAGAAACTCTAAAATTATTGCTGAACCAAGTCCCCGGCCTTCAATCTTGAAGTTTGAAAATCCCATGGGAAGATAAGTTTTCTGAATGTCCTCAATGCCGATAAAGCCCGGATTTTTTTTCGCCAGGGAAAACTTGTAGCCCCCTTCCCCACCCGGCTGTCTGCACTTGTGGGGCGGAAGGTCTTCCCCAAGATTAAGACGGCTCACATTTTCATAGCAGGCCTTGCGGTCGGTACAAGCAAAATTACAACATTCGTTACAGAGAAATTCAGTTTTGTCTTTCTGCCTTTGGTCGAGAACTGTGAGACGGTCAAATTTTTTGTTCAGGCGAAAGTCCGGCACCACATAAAGGAAGTCTTCTCGTTTCAGTTCTGATTCAAAATCATCAAAATCTGTCAGAACTTTCGTGGTGGAAGAAACGAGGTAAAGCGAAGGATAATTTTTGCGAATGTAGGCGGCAAGCAGGTCTGAGTGAATAATTACGCCATTTTGGATTGGGGCTTTTGTGGAAGTGCGGTCGCAGTCATTTTCAGAAAGCACTGAGTCAGTCGTAAAGTTGCCAGCCGAGAAGGATTTTGTTGAAAAGAGCCGGCAAAGCTCATTGCACTTTTTGTCAGAAAGATGTTCTTCCCGCAAAAGCGAATTGCTGAATGTAAGCCGGGCAGAAATTCCATATTCCCTCATAAGAGCAAGCACATCGCCCGCATCCGCCTCGCCAAAGCCTGCCCTACCCCCGCCCCACAGGCAGTCCGCAGGAGAGCCGTAAATAGAGGCAATGTCGCACCAGGGATAAAACCAGTCTTGGTGCTCACGCCAGAGTGGGAGGAAAATCTTGTAGAGTTCGTAGAATTCAAAGAGACCGGGCAAGTGGTATCGGGCGATGAAGTTTGGGGAAGATGGATTCATTTTGGTTTCTCTGTAAGGGGCTTTTATTATAACAGAAATGTGAGTATAAGGAGTAGACTCTTGGGCGTTCCGGCTGTCGCCGTCGGCTGTTCCGCCCTTCGCTAACGCTCATTCCTCCACGATGTTTCGGAACGCCTCTGCCTGCCTTGCGGCAGTCAGGGCGGGGCTCCATAGCCTAACGCATTTCAAGAACCTTCAATCACTCTTGCCTTGAAAGTCAGTGGCTTTTTTATCGCTCCAGAGTCCATTTAATCCCTTTGGCTGTTCGCAGGGCGGCTTCCGTAAAGTGATTTCCTTTGTTTAATTCAAAAATTATCGGGATTTCCAGTGATTTATACAGTTCAAAAAGGGATTTAGTTTTATCCTTGACTGTCGCCAACACCGTATTTTTGGCTTTTGCTTCTGTATCGCCAAGGGAAAGATAGATAGAGTCAGGCTTTTTTATAAAATTGTGGGATTTGACATATTCTTCAAAGCCTGGAAACCATAATGAACCTGATGCAGATGCAATCCGTGAGAAAATATCAGTTTTGTAGGCTGCGTGTATGGCAAAAAGTCCTGCCAGAGAATATCCGGCGAGTGCGATATAGGGAGGTTTTGAAGTCATTGAGTCACAGACATTCGGAATAATCTTTTCTGTCAGAAGCGAAAGATATGAGTCTGCTCCTCCGGAAAATCCGCCGTGATTTTTGTATAAAGCTGGGCTTTTCCAAGGAGAAAGTTCATTATTCCAGTCCAAATTACTGATTGCAGCAAGGCAAAAGGGCTGACAATTCAGTTTCTGGCATTCATTCCATACTTCTTGGCCTTCATCCCCATAAGTATTTAGAATTACAAGGGGCAAAGAAGTATTTTCCGAGCCGAAAACTGAGATTTTTTTGCCTTTAATTACCAGTGAGGTCATGTAATTTTTCCACAGGCAGCTTAACAGTCATCTTAGCTTCAATCATTAGCATGTGATTTCCTCCAAAATTTTCTTCAAGTATAACATGAAGTTACTATGAGTATGATAGATATTCATCAATATCTTCAATATCCAGCACCCTGTAACCGGCATTTATGCAAAGCTCTGCAAAAAGTCCATGTCCTGGTATTTTATTGCCGGAGAAAGTCCCGTCGTAAATCTGCTTTATTCCGCAAGAAGGACTTCTGCTCTGGAGAATTATCAAATCAGGATTCTCTTTCCGGACAATTTCAAAAGCTTTTTGAGCACCGATGGTAAACTCTTTTGTTATGTTTTTTCCTTGGATGTTCATAACCTGGCCGCCTGCAATTTCTGCAGGAGCCCGAGGTGTTGGAAGACCTCCTAAAACTTCAGGGCAGACTTTTATCATTTCGTGAGCCTTGAGAAAATCCATCATCTTCTGGTTGAGGTTGTTTCCGCCGTTATATTTGCAGTTGTCCCCGGCAAGACAGGCGCTGACTATTACTTTCATCTTTTACTCGTTAATTACATAATAATCACTACTCTATCAGTTCTGTACATTCCTTCCTGAGTCAGGATGATAAAAGGAATTTCCAGACAGTTTGCCTCTCCGTAGTCAAAAACAGGGATAGAAAAATTCTGTCCGCCTTTGCCTTCAAAATATGCGGTTTCAATTTCTGGAATCAGATTTTTACTGAGTAAAATTCTGCATTTAGCCGATGACATGATTGCAGCGGCAAATTCTTCTCCTTCACTGTCAGAACCTACAGAATCAGAAATCGAATCATTTTGTCTTAGCAAGAATGGAATAAAACATTTCTTTCCTGCGACTGTAGGTAAGAATGATTTTTCAGTTTCATCTGTTGTTTTTGGATCAATTTCAAATGTAAACTCAGCCCCTACTTCCAGTTCTGTATTCACAGGCTTTATTGATGTATTCGGTGGCAGTTCTCCAATTTCATCTTCATCAAAATCCTTGAAAATCTCTTCTGGATCCTTACCAGCCATTGCAAAAAGCAGCTTAGATAAAGTCACTTTGTAGTACATATGATATTTGCCGTTCTTAAAAGTAACCGACTGAACATAATCAACACAGGATGTAAAAGCAAGACAAATTAAGAGTAAAGAAATCAAACTTACAATTTTTCTCATGTGAACCTCCGTATATTAACTTATCGGCCAATCCCGGAATGTTCTGGAAGTTTGGTTCCATCCTGCTGGCATAGCTTCTTATTCTTCCATTACTTCAATTAAAAAACTAACTGGTCTGAATCCATCATTACAGCTTATCATTGCAGATTTAGGATTCTTCATCCAGCCGTCATAAATGTTTTCACCACCATGAGCAAGTGTCATCACAAAAGGTGAAATGCTTTCCCAAGCAGATTCGCACATGCCTTCAGGACGCTGCCAGCCGTTTGCAATAAAGACCTGCCCTTCCTGAATATCACAGGCGTGCTGAATGGGATTTTCGTATTTCTGCTGCAAATCCTTGTAATCTGCTTTACGGATTGCGGTGATTTTTATTTTGTGCATTGTTTATTCTGCTCCCAGGTATTTATCTAATTGTGCTTTTATTTTGTTTTCTTCTCCCGAACCTTTTGTACTTAATCTTAAAAGCGGTAAGCCAATTTGGTCAAAAATAGCATTCTTCTTTAAGTCTCGTTCTGCCTGTTTTGTTCCCTTTTTATGGTAGTTATAGCCGTCAACTTCTATTCCAAAGAGAATCTCTTTTGTTACCCGATTGAAAACTGTAAAGTCCACATGAGCCCAGTTCCGGTTTGCAAATGTCGATAGTTCTTCTGGAAGTTCTCCCATATAGTTTTTATTTACAACATCTTTCAAAGGCATTTCAAATACGAAACTAAACTTTGAGTATTTAGGTTCTTCAAAGATTTTTGTGAGCAACATATTCATTGCATTTTCAGAATCATACTTTGATATTTTATTGGCAGACTTAAGATACTTAAACTTTGCTTCTGTATCTTTCGTGTAGAAGAAATCAAAAATAGAATTAATCTTACTTTAAGCAAAGCCCTTTGTCCAGACATTTTGTCTGAAAAATAACGAATTTTATGCAGCTGCAGCTCAGAATCTTCCGGCTGTATAAATCAATCACGGCCGTAAAATACATCATGCCCCATGAAGTCTTGATGTAAGTGATGTCCGTCGCCATAACCTGGTTCTGGAACGCGATGAACTTGTTCCGCAGGAGGCATGGGAACTTGCCGTATGGCGCTTTTCCGCTTCTTGTCGTCTTGAAAACAGGTTTCTGACCTTTTATTCCAAGTTCTTTATAAAGATTGTGGATGAGCTTTTCCCCGGCCCAGTCGTAGCCAAGCCGCTTCAGATGCTTTGACATCTTCTTGTAACCGTATGTGCTGTGGGTTGACCTCTCATTGATTACGGTCTTGGCCCGCTTGAGCCTTATTTTGTTTTCCTCGGACTTCTTTTTCTGACGTTCTGCTTCAAATCTGCAGCACTCATAGTAAGTAGCCCGGGAAAGTTTCAGAATCCGGCACTGTTCAAGAATCGAAAGCCTGATGCCATTTTCATCATGCATGTCTTTTTGAACGAGCTGCCAGGTTGCTAATCCAGATGTAGCTTTTTTAACAGATCAACTTCAAGCTGCTTTTTACCAAGGGAAGCAAGCATTTCATCCTGCTTTGCCCTGAGTTTTTCATTTTCTTCACGAAGGGCTTTCTACTCGTCTGTTTCCAGTTTTCCTTCCAAAAACAGCTCCATCCATTCACAAAGCGTGCTAGGGGCTATGTTGTACTTCGCCGCAACCTCTGCTTCTTTTGCCCTCTTTTTTAGTGCTTCCTTCGCAACTTCAATTTTGAATTTGTCTGTAAAATCTTTTCTCTTTCTTCCCATGAATCTGTCCTACCTTGACCTTAGCACAAATTCGTTATTTTTTCTCCTACTTGTCTAAATCTGAGGCTTATTATAAAGTGAGGTTGTCATTTTCGCCACATAAAACTGAAGTGGGAACCAGCCAGTTCAGAGGATGCTCTCTCACATAACACAAATATTCCCAGGAGAGTTCTTCTCCAAAATCCGTGGGGATGATTTTTCTCTGCTCAAGTTCCGCTTCAGTCACATTTGCCCGATTCATCATATTGCAAATCAGTTTTTCCATATTCACAAGCGGCGAAATGAAATATGCTTTTTCAATCAGACTGTTCAAATTCGCATTCATACTAAAAAATGCACCGATACTGTTTGCAATCAGAATAATGCTCTCAAACTCTGTTTTGAGACTGACGACTGCCTCGTGAATTTCCTTCCCCGTTTCCCAGGGAGAATAAGAATTGTAGTCCAGGCCAATCACTTTGCAATCCGGAAAGAGCCTTTCATAATTGGTACTTTCAGATGCATTTCCACCCTTTCCGTGGATGTATAAAACTGTTTTCATTTATTTCCTTTTCTTTGCTTCTGGCAATTCAGCATACATTCCTTCCAGAAGCTCCAAAATCAGTGCTTTATCATCAAAACTATCAAATACATGCATCAATGTCTTTGAACCTTCATACGGATAACGCAGTTCGGAATCTGCAAGCAGTTTGTCCGATGTGGGCGTTCTCTTCAAAAACAACTCATCACTGCAAATATCACCTATCAGCTTTCCTTTAAAATATACAAGGTATCCGCCCATCATTGGTTTTATGACAATCTCGCCAGCATCAGAAAAACTGTCGCGGACATATTCATTAAACTCATTCATCCTAATTTTTTCCTTTTCTGCATTATAGCAGAGATTGTTCGTCAGAACACTGATTTAATCCTCATTTCGTGCTAAAATACATCTTATGGCAAGTATTTTGATAAAAGACACAACCCGCGAACAGCGTGAACAGATTATCCGCAAATCACTGGGCGACGATTATGATGTAGGCTGCGGTTATGAATCCACCGGAATCAATTACCAACTCTATATTGACGGCGTAAAAGAACTTCGCGAACTGAACATGGAAGCCAACTGCGGCTTTGAAGTAGCACCCCCGGAAGAACGAAAATCCGGCTGTGGAATGATTTAAAGGAAGGACAGACAAATGGTAAAACACATAATTTTATGGACATTAAAAGAAATGAGCGATTCTGAAAAAGAATCTGTAAAAGCCGGAATCAAAGAAGGACTTGAAGGCCTCAAAGGAAAAATCCCGGGACTTGTAGACATCAAGGTAAACACAAGTGGCCGCCTCGCCTCTTCTACTGCCGACCTGATGCTGGATTCCACTTTTGAATCAGAAGAAGCCCTCAATGGTTATTCAAAGCACCCGGAACACGTAGCCGTTGCAGACAGCAAGGTTCGTCCATTTACTGCAAGCCGTGCCTGCCTGGATTTTGAAATATAAACGAGGTCCAAAATGAAACTCTTCGGTCGCAGAAAAGCCCAGGAAGCTGCCGTACAATTTGATCCCGAAACTCAGTATGCCGTAATTCGCTCTTCAATCTGCACCGGAGAAAAAGTCGCCGGCTTCAAAAACAAAACGGACGGCCACTTCACCGAAGTAATGCTCATCCGTTCTGCCGCTGATGAAAAAGAATTCAAAGAAACCTACGGAGTGGATTCTTTGAAAGTTGAATACTAGCGGGGAATACAAGAATCGAACTTGTATAGACGGATTAACAGTCCGCTGCACTAACCATTGTGCTAATTCCCCAATAACGGAAGCTACAGGACTCGCCCTCCGTGCCTGCATGGAGATACAATCTACCGCCAGTTTTCAGGACTGGTGCCTTTCCGCCTTCGCAGCATAGCTGCTCGGAGACTCGCTCAAAATGCTCCACTGGAGCATTTTGTCGGCTTACAGCCGTC
>OCVV011034456.1_pt1 | contig 10946 bp, 7 predicted proteins | sample 1539721 | NCBI WGS metagenome assembly OCVV01 (sample SAMN02144230, study PRJEB22623) | gut metagenome | biome: sheep rumen | host: Ovis aries | place: New Zealand
ATTCTCAACTCTTACGGTGGCAGTTCCAAGCTCAGTAACACCATTGAAGTACTCCTTAACCTGCCCAACAAAAGCTTCATCACCCGCCTTTGCATCAAGATCGCCATCCTCTACAGGTGTCCCCTGAGTGTCCAGTTCTACGCAGGCTGTGTTAGCAGCATCGTACAGAGACTTAGCATTGGAGTTAGCAGCGGAAACCTTAGACTTCTTTACATAGCCCAGCATGGACGGTACGAGGATAGCTGCGAGTACGCCGATGATAGCGATTACTACGATAAGCTCTACCAGTGTGAAACCCTTAACGTTCTTATTTGTTTTCATAGTGAAAACCTCCTTATAAAATATGTAATAAATTGGATTCGGGAATTTCCGGAAGTTGTCTCCCATTCCCTTTCTGTGGAGTCCACCTTTTTTTGTTTTTCGTTCCGGTGTTCTCCTTACAGTTATTAGTATAGCATATTAAGAAACTTTTGTCAATACTTTTCTAAAAAAAAAACGAATTATGAACAAACTTTTACGAAATAGAAATTGAAAACGTTTTAGTTATTCACGTTTTCGTCAAAATATACAAAATGAATAGCATTATCGGCGTTTTCCGGTTTCTCCAAAAAATGACGAAATTTCGGGTAAAATATGGATTTTTTCGTAACACTCTGATAATAAATTGTACATATTTTACATTTGGTATATTCACAAATTCACAATTTACGAACCGTAATTTTTAAATCGAATATGAACAAATTGTATAAAAAAATATGATACTTTCCAAAATTTGACATGATTTTTGTCAAGAAAAATTCCCCTGTCTCCGTCCGGAAACAGGGGAATGCTTATTTGTGAAAATTAACCAAGTACAACGACTACTTCATGAACGCCATCAGCCTGAGCAGGAATGATATTTCCGTCAATTGCCTTTCCGTCCACGGTCAGGGACTTGACACCCTTGCAAACGTGGTCGGGGTTCTGAACGGTGATATTGTAGGTTGCGCCACGGAACTGACGAGTAGCCTTAAAGCCGTCCCATTCGTGAGGAATGGAGGGGTCAACCTTCAAGCCGTCAAAGTCGGGCTGTACACCGATGATATACTGAGAAATTGCCACCATATTCCATGCAGCTGTACCAGTCAGCCAGCTGTTCTTGCCTTCGCCGAAACGGCTTGCATCCTTGCCGGCAACCATCTGACCATATACATAGGGTTCAGTCTTGTGGAGGTCGGAGATTTCTTCATTGAATGCCGGAGCGATTTCACTGTAATACTTAAATGCCTGGTCACCTCTGCCAGCGTAAGCAGCAGCGCAGATAATCCATGCATTATTGTGTGTGAAGATACCAGCGTTTTCCTTATATCCTCCGGGGTAGGTGGAAATTTCACCATACTGAATATAATACTTTGTGAAAGCAGGATTATTCAGTACAAGACCATACTGAGTATTCAGGTACTTGTCAATTGCTTCGAGGGTCTTCACATCTGCGCCCTCATCCTTGCCGATTTCGGACATGATAGCAAAGCCCTGCGGTTCAATGAAGATTTTACCTTCTTCGCATTCCTTAGAGCCCATCTTCTTGCCCTCTGCATCATAAGCACGGATGAACCAGTCCCCGTCAAATGCAGACTTCATGACATTTTCTTTCATCTTGTCGATTTCAGCCTGAGCCTTTTCAGCTTCTGCATCCTTGCCGAGGTGTTTCAGAATGCCGACATATGTAGGTCCTGCATAGGTGAATAATGTTGCCACCATGACAGATTCAGCGACTTTGGAATAACCGCCCTCTGCTGCGAATTTCGGGTTTGTATAGGTCTGGAAACTTTCGCCGGGGGTATCGGAATAACAGGACAGGTTGATACAGTCATTCCAGTCGGCACGCATTGCCAACGGCAGACCGTGAGGGCCAAGATTATTGACAATATGATAGAAAGATACATCCAAATGCTGGAGCATGGGCTGTGCCTTGCTTGCATCATTGTCGTAGGGTACTTGTTCATCCAGAATTGACCAGTCACCTGTTTCCTTGATATAAGCACCAACAGAAAGAATCATCCACAGCGGGTCATCAGAGAAGTCACCGCCAATGTCGGAATTGCCTTTCTTTGTCAGAGGCTGATACTGGTGATAGCATCCGCCGTCTTCGAGCTGAGTGGATGCAAGGTCAATGAGACGCTCTCTTGCTCTGTCAGGAATCTGGTGTACAAAGCCCAGAATATCCTGATTGGAGTCACGGAAGCCCATACCTCTGCCGATACCGCTTTCAAAGTAAGAAGCAGAACGGGACAGGTTAAATGTTACCATGCACTGATACTGATTCCAGATATTTACCATGCGGTTTACCTTGTCATTTGGTGTATCAACGTTGAAGATGCCAAGAAGCTTGTCCCATGTTGCACGGAGTTCAGCCAGACCAGCAGTAACCTTTTCAGGAGTATTATACTTATCAATCATTGCCAATGCCTTGGTCTTGTTGATGGTCTGACCATCAGCTTCGAACTTTTCAGCAACCGGCATTTCTACATAACCCAAAACGAAAACGAGGGTCTTTGTTTCATTGGGCTTGAGAGTAATCTTCTTGAAATGAGAAGCAATCGGAGACCAGCCATCTGCAAAGGAATTTGTTGCACTGCCATTCTCAACAGCCTGCGGATTATTGAAACCATTGTACAGACCAATGAAGGAATCACGGTCGGTATCATAGCCGTCGATTTCATCATTCACGGTATAGAATGCAAAATGGTCTCTTCTGTCTCTGTATTCTGTCTTGTGGTAGATGGTAGAACCAACGACTTCCACACGACCAGTAGAGAAGTTTCTCTGGAAATTGGTGCAGTCGTCCTGTGCATCCCACAAGCACCATTCAGCAAATGAGAAGAAGCTGAAAGTCTTTTCGGTATCGCTTTCGTTTGTCAATACAACCTGCTGAACTTCGCCGTCGTAATTCTGCGGTACAAAGAAAGTAGCCTCAGCCTTTAAACCGTTCTTCTTACCAGTGATAACAGTATATCCCATACCGTGACGGCATTCGTAAAAGTCCAGTTCTGTCTTGACAGGAGACCAGCCCGGATTCCAAATTGTGCCGTTATCGTTGATATAGAAATAACGACCGCCCATATCAATGGGGACGTTGTTGTAACGGTAACGTGTGATTCTGCGCATACGTGCATCCTTATAGAAAGAATAACCTCCGGCAGTATTGGAAATCAGTGAGAAAAATGCCTGTGTTCCGAGATAGTTAATCCACGGATAAGGCGTTCTCGGTGAAGTGATGACATATTCTTTGCGTTCGTCATCAAAGTGTCCGAATTTTTGCATAGCACTTACTCCTTTTGTTTTTTTATGAATATTGTTCTGTTTGCGGTGAAATTCCGCACAACACTATGTACATTATAACATATTTTTGAAAAGTTGACAAGTGTTTTTATATGAATGGATACGCTGAAATTCTCTCCTATTCTTTGTGCATATTGTACAATTTCACCAAAAAAGAAAAACAAAAATTCCGGCAGTACATCACTGTACCGCCGGAATTTTTTCAGGCTTCGTCAGAACCGCCCTCGGCTGTATCAAGCGGAGGTTCAAGAACAATCTCAATTTCTTCCACTTCTTCGGATTCTTCCGGAGTGGGAGGTTCTTCTTTTTTGGGTTCAGCAGGTTTGGTTTCTGCTGGTTTAGCAGAAGCATTCTTTTTCTGATTAGCGTTCTGAATTTCGGAGCGTTTTTTATTTCTAGCCTTTGCAATGAGAACTTTATTATTTTTCTTGTCATACTGGTAGAATACCACCATCATGCCAATTCCCACGAACAGCATGAACACACCGGCAACAAATCCGGGGGGAGTATAGGAGAATGTGACAGTATGCATTCCAGCGGAAAGAGGTACATAAATCACAGCATCCAGACAAGAAGTCGTTTCGACTTTTGTACCGTCAACCTTGACTGTCCAGCCCTCTTCATAGGGAATGGAAGTGAACAATACCTGTCCTTCAGGGGCGTTGACAGTTCCCTTGATATAGGTGTCAGTATATTTTTCAACCTGAAGCTGATTTGCTTTCAGCTTGTCAATATCGGTCTGAAACTGGTCACGGTCGAAATAATAGAAGAATGGCTCTTTAATAATGGTAGCGTTCTGGTCATTGGCAACCGTCAGACGGAGTGAAATTTCTGTGCCAATGGGCTGTTTTCCAAGGCTGATAATACTATAGTTATGCGTTTCGAAATACTGTCCATAGGGTTTGAAAGTATAATCTTCCTCGTCAGCGGTTTTTGTACCATACCAGAGGTTGACGAACTGTTCATTTTCGGTTTTCAGGAAACAGAAAATTTCTTGTTCACTGGTAACGGTGAAACGGTAGTCAATTGTCGGGTCTCCGGAATCCATCTTTGTGTAACAAGCCTGACCATTATAATCAGAGACAGTGACCGCACCCAAAACAGGCTCACCAACGTCAATTCTGGTATAATATTCTGTATGGTCGCCAATCACGCTTGTTTCGTCAAAGTAGGTATTGCCTACCATACTACTTAACAAGATATTCTGAGAATTGAAAGGATTATCGTTTCCAAGTCTTGCAATTCTGATGACCTGTTCATCTGCCATGAAACCAATCGAAAGGGCATTCGGATTCTCATAAATGGAAATGCTTTTTTCTTTGGGGTTGTCCATGTTGTCCCTGTCGTTTTTGTCCTTGTAAGTGTAGGTATCTACCTTTGTATAAGCTTCATGCAGTAACGGACGGTCTGAACCTGTTCCCCTGTCAAGTACATACTTGATACCAAGAATAGAATCCCCGATTTCCGTTGTGCCTTCATAACGGCTGTAATAACTTCTGGAATTATAGCCTAACCCCTCCACAAAAGAAAGGATTTTCGCATTCATAACGGAGCTGGAATGTGTCAGACCTTTCAAGCCAAATGCCAGATTGTCATTGATACAACGGCTGAATGTCTTCTCGGAACGGTACAGACCAGCGTCATGCTGTTCCATCAAATCCACGGTTGCCCGACCAGACTCCACAAAAGTTTCATAAGAAGATTTTTTAGAATAGGCTACTTCATCATCAATATCATGCAATGTCTCAATGCTGTTATAGACGAGTTCGCCAGAAATCATCAGGATTAACAAAATCGGTAAGAATTTTTTGGAACTGTCACGGCTGATTCCGTAAAGTACCAGCAGATAAACACCAGCCAGACCAATGGAAAGCCAAATTGAACCCATCATGTCAAGCCATTCATATTCTTTGTCGCCAATATACAAAATAATTGCCAGCAATCCGAAAAAGATTGCTCCCAGTTTTCCAGTGTCGATGCTTTCAATTTCCTTGAATGCCATTGCACCCATACTCAGCAAGATAAACGAAATAATGAAGGAATAACGGAAAGGCAACCAGTTCGGAACTTGTCCGCCGTGCCACCACATATCAATAGGCTTGATATACATGCTGAAAAACATCACCGTCAGCAGGAAACCATACCCCAGCTTCTTCCTCATGGAAATTTTCTTGCACATGAAGAACAACGGCAATAATACAACCGTCAGGATTCCACAATAAATTTCAGGGTGTCCCTGTACATTGACAGAGTCATACTGTGCAACCAGCAATTGTGCCAGAATGTCAATCGGCTTGAATTGTGTCTGGAAACTGTAGTCAGGGTCGGTGAAATCAAATTTACCCATACGGAGCGAATTATAAACCGGAAGAATCATGAATGCCGAACATAATACTGCTACCAGAGAGGAAATCCCGAAATTGATACAGATATATACATAATTGGAGAATTTTCCTCTTCCTTCGTCACTGCCGAAAAACAGATAGTAAACAAAATAGAATACTACGAAAATTCCTATCATATAACCAATGTAGAAATTTGCCACAAACATCACTGCCAGCGGAATGATATAATTCAGCTTTCTGCCATCGTCAATCAGGTGCTCCAGTCCCAGTGCAATCAGGGGCAATGTGACAAGACCATCCAGCCACATAGGGTCAATTGTCTGAATGACCATATACGCACAAAGCGAAAAAAGCACGCTGAAAATCGTTGCATGGAGAGGATTCAGATTTTTGGATTTCTGTAAATACAGGTTCATTGTCACGCTTGCGCTCCCGATTTTGCAGAGTATCATAATCAACATACTTGTCAAAATCAGCTTTCTTGGCATTAACATGACAATCAGCGTGAATGGGCTTGCCAGATAGTAGCCAATGATACCCATATAACCGCCAGAAAGGTTACGACTCCAGTTATAGAAGAAACTCTTTCCAGCATCCCAGAATGCATCTCGTAAAGCCTCAAAGTAATAGATATACTGTGCGTTCAGGTCAAGTACGAGTACGGAATTATCCCCGAAAGGATAGAATTTGAAAAGGGCATACGCAATGCACATCAATATCACCGGAATGAAAAAGGCGATAATGTACGAAGTGTTCTGAACTGCCCAGCGTTTCAGAACCTCCCCAATGCTAGGGCGTGACTGCGGTGACGGAAGCACCGCTTTTGAATTTGCCATATTTGTCCTCCTTTTCTCTTTTACGGATTTCTTGAAAATTCGCAGATACCGTTATTATACCACGCTTTCAGGCATTTTGCAAGGGTGTTTCCGCATTTTTCGGCATAATCCAGTAGTTTTTTTATATTCCTATCCTATTTTCGTGATTTTGCACAAATTCCGAAAAAATAGCTGTGCAAATCGGGGACATTTGGTTTGAATACTGGACAAATCCGGAGAAATATGTTACAATGAAATTACCTTAATTTTTTATGATATGGAGGCATACTATTATGAATACAACTCAAATGATGCAGTGGGGCAATATGCCCTGTGTCCGCCTGAATGCCGGAGGATATACCGCACTCATCGCACCCGACCTCGGCTCAAATGTTATTCGTCTGCGTGACGAAACAAACGGCGTTGAATTTTTCCGTTTCAAGGATACCAACACTTATGATGAACTGATTCATTCCGCAGAGGTCTGGGGACTTCCTACCCTCTATCTGCCGAACCGCTTCGCTGATGGTGTATTGAAAACTTCTGATGCTGTTTACCATCTCCCTGTCAACGAGAGCGCACCCTATAATAATCATATTCACGGTTTCCTGCACAAGAGACCTCACACCATTGTGGAACATAAAGCCGACGAAAACAGTGCATGGTGCAAGACAGAATATCTTTTCGACGAGAGAGACCCCTTCTTTGAATACCTGCCTATTCGTTTCAAGGCGGAATTCTGTTTCACACTTTCTGCGGACGGTCTGCAATATGAATTTACTTTGACAAATCTTTCTGACAAGCAGATGCCCATTTCTGTAGCTACTCACACAACTATCAATTCCCCCTTTGTGGAGGGTGCAAAGGAAATTGATGAAAGAGTTACTGTACCAATTGGAAAGCGTTGTCTTTTGAATGAAAGATGCCTGCCCACTCTTGAAATGGCGGAACTGGATGTTCCCGACTTTGAATACCGTTCCGGAAACCGCTGTCCTGTTTTGCAGAATATCGACAATGAAATGTATTTCGCTGAACATATGCTTTTCAATGATGAAGATTACTATGGTATCATTGCAGAAGATATTGAAAGCGGTAAGAAAATCTGCTATACTGTCGGAGAAGAATACAAATTCTGGATTATGTGGAATGATAAGGGCTTTAATGGCTATTTCTGCCCTGAGCCAATGTCTGCCATGATTGATGCGCCTAATCTCGATTTACCAGCAGATTTGACCGGCTATCGTGAATTAGCTCCCAACGAAAGCACCACTTTCCATCAGCATTTCCGTACAGTAGTATGAATTTGACTGCTTCGCAAATTTCCGCCGTCAAGTACTACATTGGAGATGTGCAGGGGGATGACCCTTTCTGGAGTGACGGAAAAGCGTACCTTGTGTTGAATTCGCTGTTCTATCCGGATATTTCCACCGAACAAGCCCGAACCAAAGAGGGGAAAAAATTAAACCCTGTCATTTTGAAAGAACCCGAACGGCTTTTATATGTGCTGTCAAATCTGCTTTCAGCGTGTGAATACGGACGTTCTGCCCCTGTTCAAACTGCCTACAGAGTGGAGCGGTATTCTGATTATCTCCTCAATGCCAAAGAAGGGAAAACTATCTCTTTCACTTCCACCAGTACAGCCGGATTCCTGAACGCATACCGTGACAGAAAAGGCGTTGCCCTGATGAAATTTCACATTTCAGAGGGAACACCCTGCATTCCTGTGGAAAATGCACTTGACTCCTACGCAAAACCGGACGAACAAGAAATTCTGCTCCCTCCTTGGCTGAGTCTGCATCTGACAGAATGCGAACTTTCCCCCAATGAGCAGAAAATCACTGATTCTGACGGAAAACCGCCTCTGATTTCGGTTGATGTCGAAATTACCGGAGTTCTGCCGTTTCCATCTCCTGTTCAGATTCCGGAGAGTGGCAATCTTGCCGGAATGCGTGTGCTGTCTGCACTCAATCAGGGCATTGAACCCAGTCAAGATGATATTTCCACCTATTGTGCGTGGAAACGTGCAATCATTACAAATTTACTGAGGTAAATACCATGACTATCAGAAATTTTATCGAAACTTGTCACAATATGAATCAAAAACACCCGATTTATGTTAAATTCGTACTTTATACCGGAAAATTGCCCTATATCGATATTGTTTATTACAATGAAATCCAGCCGGAAGCAGAATTGTATCTCGACAGGGAAATCAAAAGCTGGCATATTTCACCAGACCAGCACGACATTGACGTAATGGAATTCTTTATCAATATATAAATAAAAGTCCGGCGACTGTCACCGGACTTTTTGATATTATAATATTAGTATTCAGGTAAATGATGAATGGTAATAACTCCCGGCCCTGTATGCGCTCCGACAACAGGCGACAAAGTTTTAATTTTCACGATAGTTCTGGGGGAAACTTCCAATACCATATTTTTCAACGTGAGGGCACTTTGATAATCGTCTGAATGGGTAATGTAAACAGGGCAGTTTTGAGCTGTTTTTTTATTTTCAACGTACAAATCCTGAAGCATTTCACACGCTTTCTTTGCGCCTAACTTCTTCCCGATTTGATGGAGTTCCCCCTGTGGAGTAATCTCAAGAACCGGCTTGACACCCAACAATGTACCAATAAAAGACTTGCTGGCAGAGGTCTTGCCATTCCGGCGCAAGTAATCCAAATCGTTCACATAAAACCAGCTTTTGACAGTGCCGGCAATGGAATTCAATGTTTCCACATTCGTTGAAATAGGATAACCGCTCATCTTATTGGCAATTGCAATTTCTGCCAAAATACCAATTCCGCCTGTTGCTGAGCGAGAATCTACAATATAGAGGGGTAAAGTCCCATATTTGGCTTCCATTTCCATTTTAACCTCTTGGGCGGAATAATACTGATTGGAAAGTCTGCTTGACAGTGCAATATAAATAACGCCGATTCCATGCCTTACCAAACGAGAGAATGTATTCTCAAAGACTTCTTTAGTAATGGCGATTGTTTGTGTCACATCACCGTTTCTTTGTCTGTCATAAAATTTTGTCAGATTTCCACCATCATCAAGCCCATCATATTTAGTAAGCGTACTGCCTACAGTATAACTCCCTGGTATAACTGTAACATATTCACCCTTAATCAATTCAGGGTCAATGTCACAACCAGTATCAACAAAAATTTTATAGCTATTATTCATAATAATTTGTCTCCAATGTTATAGTTAAGTTAATCAACAACAATCAATCCATTCTGGAAAAAATTTATGCTTTGGATTCAATCAAGAAAATCACGTTGACTTCTTTGGAAATCTCCTCTTCAGGGAGGGAAAGCTTTGAAGCAAATTTTTGAGAAACTGCTCCAGATGCTACTGCAATACCACGGAGCATTTCATTCTCTTCTGTAAAAGCATGATACTCATAATTGATTTCGTCCACACCTGTCACAATTTGACCGGAACATGATGCAATCATATCAGCCTTTTTTCTTGCGTCATCGAATGCCCTCTGAATGACGGTCTTTTCCTTTTCAGGAACATTATCAAGCTTGAAATTCGTAGAATAAGTCGTGTCTGGAATCTCTGACACCAAATCTGTCAATTGTTCCAACATGGAAAGGTCAGCTTTCACAACAATGGAAATTTTTTTCACAAAAGTGTAAGAATTACGGTTATAATTTTCTGATACAGTATCACTTTCCAAGCGGAAACTTTCCGGATTCAAACTCAATTGCTCCTGCATTGTCAATAACAACTGTTCGACTTTCTTTTTGCCGTCAGCAATTGCCGTACCGGAAGATTTGCCACTTCCTTGAATGGTAAAATTCATTTCCAGCAATTCCGCCTGAAATTTCATTCTGGCTGAACCTTTTACTTTGATTCTTCCCATGATACCCCCTTAATCCATTTTCGGGAGGTTTGCAAGGGACTTTGCAATTTCTTCATCTGTCGGGATGTAGTCACTCATTACACCGTCATTGAACTTCTGATATGCTACCATGTCAAAGTATCCTGTACCAGTCAAGCCAAAGAGAATGGTCTTTTCTTCGCCTGTTTCCTTGCACTTCATAGCCTCGTCAATTGCCACACGGATAGCATGACTGCTTTCAGGAGCTGGTAAAATGCCCTCAATTCTTGCGAACTGCTGAGCGGCTTCAAATACAGCGGTCTGTTCACAGCTTCTTGCTTCCATCAAGCCTTCATCATACAATTCAGATACTGTACTGCTCATGCCGTGATAGCGCAGACCTCCGGCATGGTTCGGGGACGGAATGAAACCGCTACCCAAAGTATACATTTTCGCCAACGGACAAACTTTACCAGTATCACAGAAATCATAAGCATATGCGCCACGGGTCAGGCTCGGACAGGATGCAGGCTCAACGGCGATAAACTGATAATCTGCTTCCCCTCTCAATTTTCTTCCCATGAACGGAGAAATCAGACCGCCCAGATTCGAACCGCCTCCG
>OCVV012857788.1_pt1 | contig 10944 bp, 11 predicted proteins | sample 1539721 | NCBI WGS metagenome assembly OCVV01 (sample SAMN02144230, study PRJEB22623) | gut metagenome | biome: sheep rumen | host: Ovis aries | place: New Zealand
GTTCTCTGCTACATTCTCGTGCAATAGATTCTGTTTTGCAAGAGGCGTAGGCGCAAAATGGTGGGTCGTAATACGTCCGGTGATTTGCCGGTTCATCTCCTCCGGCCATGGGCTATAGATATTATGCGTACGCAGCCCGGCTTCTACGTGTCCAACAGGTATCTGCTGATAGAATGCAGCAAGCGCCGCAGCAGTAGATGTCGTCGTATCGCCGTGCACAAGCACCACATCCGGCTGTACCTCTTTGAGAACATCGCGCATACCAAGGAGAACACGGGAGGTTATATCATACAGATCTTGGTTGGGTTTCATGATGTCCAAATCATAATCAGGAACGATATCAAAGATATGCAACACTTGATCCAGCATCTGGCGATGCTGTGCTGTGACGCAAACAACCGTCTTGAACTTGTCCGGTTCACTCTGCAGCTTCTTCACTAACGGAGCCATCTTGATCGCTTCCGGACGAGTACCAAAAACAAATAATATAGTTTTTTTATTTCCCATAATCGAACTATTTCTTGAAAATCTCATTTCTCTCTTAAACAATTCTCTAATGTGTACACCATTTTACCTATCCAATATGGCGTTTTATAGTATAATATATATTTAAACGGCAGTACATTATAATCTAATTTCTTCACTGCATCCACAGCTTCCTTGTGCTGTGCTGGAATGTAAAAATAGTATTGCTTAATCTGTTGAGATGCCCATCTATTCACCCATGTATAAAAGACTTTGTTTGCCTTGTATTGTGGTTCGCTGTATTTATCAACATAATACGGTAAAAAGTATTTCAATTTTATTTCTCTTTTTAACGCTCTATTCTCTGCATCCCATTGATAAAACACCATATACTTATCAAAGAATGCCACCTTGCTTGTCGCTATAATTCGGAACCACATATCTGAATCCTCAGCATACTTGATTCGTTCATCGAACAACCCAACCTTATCAAATACATCTTTGCGAATCACCACCGATGATGAGCAGAATAAATCTGATATGCGTCCTTTCATTTGAAAATAGTCATCTACATATCCTCTATATCCATCTGGTAGAGCTGTTTCTAATTTACGGACCAATTTGCCATTGTTCATTTCCGCAAAGTTGATCCCCCACATTGCCGCCTCCGGAAAATCAGCAATCATCATTACTTGCTCTGCCAGATACTCCTTATCCCATATATCATCTGCATCCAAAAAAGCGATAAAGTCTCCCTTTGCTTCCAGTATTCCTCTATTCCGTGCAGAGCACACTCCTTCATTCATTTTGTGAATAACTCTAACTTTTTCACTCTTTAGCTCATTAACTCTATCACGGACAACATCCAACGAATTGTCTGTTGAACCATCATCCACGACAATCAGTTCCCAATCCGTATTTGTTTGATCGCATACAGACTGCAAAGTAGAAATGATGCTCTTTTCTTTATTATATAGTGGTATTACTATAGATATCATGCTGCAATAGGGTATGTTATGTATATATTGTTTACTAATCTACAATGCCTTGTTATCGCCCATTGTGTGTGTGTGTGTGTGTGTGTGTGTGTGTGTGTGTGCGCGTAAGAGCATATTCTATCTATTATTGGCTGCATAGTTATCGCCCTGAGTTTGTCTATTGCTGCAATGCTGAACAATAGTATTGCAGACACTATCATCATACACAAGACAGTAATAGTTATTCCGTATGTCATGTGAGTATAATTCGCTAATTGTCCGACATACTTAATAAACCAACCATCAAGGTAATCTCCACAATGAACTACATAAACTGCAAATGTGCCGGCAGCAAACCAATTTATCCATTTATTGTAGAATTTCGGTATAGATAAGAATAGCATAAAGAAACTGACTGCACCTATTAACGTAAAAGGATTATTGTACCCCCATTCATCCCATGGAGTTTGAATATATCTTTGCATAATTATGCTACCAGCCCATAATAGGGACGAGATAACATATAGACTCACATTTGCCATTTGATACTTACGGCACCATTCTGCATCTATATACCGCCTTATGTAACCTCCTATCAAATAAATATACATAAAGTTTGCAATCGTATAACCATCAGCATTAAAGGTATTATCCTGCCATATAAATCCGAAATACACATTCAATATAGTCAGCAAAGCCAATACCCAATGATATGTTTTCTGAGACATATTATCGATGGCTATATTAAGAAGAGGAGATAAAAGCATCAACCCGGCATAGCACTTCACGAACCACAATTTACTATGTGAAATACAAAAGATAGAATGATACAACAGTCCCGTTCCCATTTGTACATCATCAATATACAAATGAAGCAAATACCCTATTAAAGCATAGAATGCACATATTAGATATATATTTAATGCGGAACGAAGTTTTAGTTTTATGCCATAATAACCCGAAATAAGGACAAAACAATTTACACCTATATAAGTCAATCCAACTAATATGGAAGAAATATATACCTCTGGGGATAATATAGAAGTATCCCATATCTCTGGGAATGCACATAAATGTATGCAATGTTGAAATAGGATTAAAAACATGCATACCAATCGCAAAAGTTCTATGTTGCTATCGCGTTCTTTCATTTATTACTGATAATCGTTCTTAACTTTGATTCTATTGTCGCAAATGTATCCAAAATATACTCCTCTGCAGTAGGAAGTAAACGTGGTTGAGCCATAAATTCTTCTAACAACTTAGGATTTGACCATAGTTCAGCCACTTTTTGTAACGCCTCTGCTCCATTATCCTTACGATTCCAACGAATTACCGCATCTTCGTTTATAACTGCTTTATCAGCAAAATCTGCTCCCCAATAGATAGGAATACATCCACTGGAAATAGCCTCAAATAATTTCTCAGTTGTATACCCATATGCAGATGTGTTTTCTGGACAGATATTAAACACATACGATTTAAGATATGCCAATTTGTTGTCAGCATACTCTGTTTGCAAAGAATCATCATTATGCAGATATAATCCAGCAGAATCCACGTGCCCAATTTTCGATATAGCGTTCATCATTTCATCTCTCAGTCCATCCGCACTATTAGACGCAACCATGCAGCAGAACTTTCTCGCCGTGTGTGTAGGAAAGCGCAACTGCTTACATTTAGAACGAATATCCGTTTCCGAAAATTCAGGTTCGAACATATAATCCATCCATAGCGGATAACGGAAATATCGAGAATCCTCAAACACCTCAAACCCTATCGCCAAATCGATAGACTGGTTTCGAAGCGCATGATCTGCATACTTATTAAGCGTGACACGTTTTAGGTTTTCACCAGTATAGAAAAGTTTCACATCCGTATGAACCAAGTCTATTAGATAACGTGGCCCTAAACATGAGAATATCGCCACACTTTTTCCAGAATCTAATAAACCTTTTGCCATAAGGAACCGTTCCCATTGCGCATTGGTTCGTTCGAAGCCATACCACATGTTATAATACTGAACCTGATTATCGCGTTGAGACCGGATCAGGTTGAGTCCATTGCAAAACTCTCTACTTTTGCGCACTAATTTATTTAATAGTTTCATCACTTTTTCCCTATTTACATATTATGTTTTTAGTCCTAATAATTCACGGTCTATATAGCCACGGTATAAGACATTTTGATTTCCAGAAACCAAAAGCGGCACAAGCCCTAATTCCTTTACTAGATGAACATACTCGCGTGTGTACTGGCCATACGGGAATGCATAGAAGGGCATATAATTGGACAATTGCGCTAAAGCAGCTTTCGAATGGGTTATGCTTTGCTTAAATTCCTCAATCGTCAAAGTGGTTACATCTATATGTTCCCAACCATGCGAACCGATAGTAACCAATGGGTATATCTCTGCCAAACTTTTCACCTCATCCCAAACCAAATACTTCTCTGATTCTTTCTCTCGATAATGAATTCCATCCAAATAAAGAGGATTTAGAAACAGTGTGACCGGTATTTGCTGATTGTTAAGCCACGGCAAAATCTCCTTTAGAGAAGCCCAACCATCATCTGCTGTAAGCACGGCATATTTTTTTCGACGAAAACTGTCATGCTGCAAGTGCTCATATGCTTCGTACAATGAGATGAATGTGTAACCTGCTGCTCGTAATCGGTTTATTTCACCTTTGAAAACATCTGTCTGCAACCAATCTATCTGATACATCACAGACGCATCAAACGCCTCACATGCATGATGAAAACAGAATACACGGATAGGTTGCAGACGCAACTTCGTCCATTTGCGACGAATTTTAGCTATTATTTCAGTTAGACTAATCATGCGAAACTATCTCCATCACCTAATTGGAATGTAAAATTAGTTAGACGTTGCTGATTATCAGGTAGCGAAAGAGACACCTTTTCTTCCTCCACTTTAGGGAAATAGAGTCTATCCTTCACATAGTTCAGCAAGTCATTATTCTCTGTAATAAACGACTTTGGTCTTGTCGCTATTATTTGGTTTACGATGGACGAGAACACATCATCTTGCTTTTCTCCAACATAGTACAGATATACAACACTTAGCGCATAATCATATTGCCGGAGGACATATACTCCTTGTAATTGATTCTCTACATATACTTTCGTAATCTTATATTCATATACCTTAGCGTCCGCGCCAAAAACACATGCTGTCTCATCTACCCCTCCTTTTACAAATGGAAATCTCACTATCCAATTCAGCATATCTTGTTCTCGAAGCCAAAGATCCTTACCTTTATGCGCTTTCATAAATGCATATGCCTCATCATCGATAATCTCTACGTATTGAGCCTCATAGTTCGCTTTGGTCTGCTTTGGCCAAGGATGCATACATTTCTTCAATTCTTGTGCGCAATATGCTAATTTACCTTTTAAGGACGATGTTTTTATCTTTTTGTCAGTAAAATGAAAACGAGTTGTATAAGTTGTTTGGTAGCCAAAGTGATTCAATATTTCCACAGTCTCTTGCGCTCCCCATCGATCATATGTCGACTCCGGTTCATGCACTTCCATCAAGCTTCCTACCACAATCATCCCATATCCGCGTCCCACAAACTGCGGATAGCAGTACAACGTCGATGCCCACCATACTCGCTTTCCATCCAGCATATCTGGGAATGAAGCTGTATAAGCAGCCAATTCTCCATCATCAAAGACGGCTGCAACGATAGCATCCTCGTCTTTTACGTACGGATTACGAATAATAGCCCATGCGCGAGATGGAGCAATAATTTGCTCGCTCAAACCATCGACCGGGTGGTTATGCTCTAACCAATCCCGCAGTTGCGCCACCGTATATAGTTTTAGTTCGGGCATTTTTCTTTATTGTTGATTGTTGAATGTGTAATGTTTAAAATTTGTTGTGTAATGTTGAGTGTGTAATGTTTATTTATACACAATACACTTTACACCTTACACAGCACTTACGTGCTTCAGCGTCGCGTCAACCACTGCTCCCATGTTTCTCAATTGCAGCAACTCCATCATCTTGAATTTGAAACCATACTTATCCTCAATAGCAGTAAGAAACTGCATGAACGATAGGCTTGTCCAAGTATCTACATCAGACGCTCCCATAGAATCAGTTATCACCAATTCGGGTTTCGCGAAGATGTCTCGCGCTATGGCTTGAATCTCTTCAACTAATTGTTCTCTATTCATTGTAGTCTCTTTTTAAGTTCATTTCTATCAACTTTCTCACTTTTATTCAGCGGGAAGGTGGGTTCATAGATGATCCTCGACGGAATCATATAACTCGGCATCTTCGAGCGGAGATAATCGATTAGCGATTTTGGATTTTCAGTTTCAGACTCCACAAAGAGTGCTATCTCCGTCAGGTTCTGTGCGTTTTGAAACGCAATCGCAATTACTCGGCACCCATTATGATAAAATGTTCGCGCGTGATGCTCTATCTCACCAAGTTCTACACGGAAGCCCTGAATTTTCGCCTGTTGGTCAATACGTCCGGAATACATGATATTGCCACTCTCATGCCAATAGCACAAGTCTCCCGTATGGTAATACCTCACTCCATCACGGATAAAGAACGAAGATGCATTCCTCTCTTCGTTCTTCCAATAGCCTGGAGTAACTTGATCTCCGGCAACACAGAGTTCACCTTTCTCTTGACCTTCCACAAGCGAACCGTCTTCACGGATGATAATGGCTTGCACGTTCACCAAGGGTTTTCCGATGGAGATAATGCCATTCAGCGAGAGATTATTCCCTCCGCGTGTAAGTTTGTAATAGGTGCAATAGATAGTTGTTTCGGTTGGTCCATAGAAATCGTATATCTCCGTGTTCTTCGCACAATCGTACCACGCTTCCATTAGATCCACAGGACAGGCCTCAGCGGTTAGGATGCACGCTTTCATGGATGAGGCATCGAACTCCTCGAAATATGGACGGAGATAGGTCAACATTGAGGGCGCCATAGCACCGAAGGTAATATGCTGCTCTTGGATAAGCGATGCGGCATAGAGATATTTCACTTGTCCGTAGGGAACCGTATAGACACATGCTCCGCGTGTCAACGCGACGAGATACGATTGCACGGACACATCGAACGTCAAGTCAAAGACCTGCATACATCGATCTTCGGGGGTAATATTGATACCAGTTTTCCAGAACGAGTCCATGAAGGCAGCAATGTTCCGACGCGTAATCTGTACACCTTTCGGTACCCCAGTACTGCCAGACGTAAAGAGGATATATGCCAGATCATCGTCCGATGCATCAGCCCAGTTATCCAAATCCATCTCCACAAACGGAGCATCGCAGGCATCGAGGACATTAGAGCATCCTACTTGGGCTTTGATGGATGCGATACGTTCCTCCGGCCAAGACGGATGCAGCGGCACATAGGCTTTTCCTTCCATCCAGAGAGCAAAAATAGATGCGTAGGTATTGAGGTCATCATATAGCGCTAATCCCCAGATTTGTTCGTTCTTCTCAGCAGCACGAATGACAGTACGAATAGCTGAAATGCGTTCTGCAAACTGGCGATAAGTGTAGTACGCGCCATCAATATAGAAAGCATTATGACTTTTATGATCTTTTATAGATTTCAGTATACTATTTAATATAAACGATTTAAACATTTCTTAAATAAATGTATTTGTAAAACCAATAATAACGCATTGAGAGCCATATCCTTAAAGATAAGTATTTATACAGTTTTGCTCCTCTACCGATTTTTTTCCTGTAGAACTCCTTGACATCCTCATCTGACATATTCTTCAATTCTTCCAATATTTGCCTTTTGCATGACCATACCGTTCCTTGTTTGATCAAAGTATGCCATCGCTTATCAAATACGACAAGGATTGACGATAAATTTATAACTCTTTCTATTTGCTTGCATATATAATTTAACGATTGTATAGTACATACAGAGTGAGTCGTTGATCCTTCCCTAATCCTTAATACATATGGTGCTTGGGGGACAAGATGAAGTCGTTGTGCATGGGCAAAAAACATATATGCATAATCATCATCCTCATATTGTACTTTTTCTTCGAACCATATATTGTTACGGATTAACAAATCTCTTTTAATAATGCTTCTCCATACTACACAACATCTTTGCGCTGGATATTCGGAAATAGGTGCATCGAATACATATTGAGACCCAGTACAGATACCATAGTCAACCATCTTTATTTTCTGTTCAGTTGCGCAAGTGAAATACATTTGTAATATATCCAAATCCTCTTTTTCCGCGATGTCCAACAATTTCCTTAAACAATTCGGCTTGATATAATCATCACTGTCCACAAACCAAATATACTTACCTTGCGCAACTCTCATACCCGTATTGCGCGCTCCACCTTGCCGTTTGTTCTCCGTATGAATAAGCAGTTTGAGTGTCGGATATTCCTTCTGTAGCAGCTCTACTATCGCGCGGCTTCCATCCGGGGAGCAATCATCCACGCATATCACCTCATATTCCGACTGCGGAATATCTTGATTATACAACGAACGGATACATTCCTCGATGTATGGTTCTACGTTATAAAATGGTACTATGAATGATAAACGTAACATTTACAAAAAACGATTAATTAATCGGCGCCATAAATGCGGTAAATTTTCTATCATGTATTTATAGGCTAATCGCGGAGATATAAATGTTAACTTTGCAATCTTCATACTTCGCGAATCGTAAGCACAATCTTTCAAACATCTACTATCTGAAATTTTCCATAGTCTTTTGATTGAAATGTTATTCACGCCTGCATTTAGTATCAAATTCATGTAGATACTACATATATCTTTGAAGAACACTTGAGCAATATCAACTCTTTGTTCGTACTTAGCATACAAATTTCGCGCAATAAAAAGCAAATCTTTTATATGTTTCTCCGTCACATGCGCCGTAATACTTCCTTTGCGGATACGATAAGCATACACATATTCATTGATACTACTGATATGCTTGGCTGCTAATAGCAACTGAGGTGTGAAATAATTATCCTCATGATAAATACCCGGCTCATTATACAGATTATTATCAATCATGAATGAACGCAAATATACCCCCCCCCACACACACACACACGGCATATTTCGCGGCTTGTCATAAATGGCCGCAAAATATGCCTGACCATCCATGTTTTTGATATTTGGGATTGCTATATCGCCGCCAAAACTCTGTTTTTCCTCATAATAAACTCTTGCATTGAAATAAACAACCTCCTCTCCATCAATCTTCGACATGATTTTCTCAATCGAGCCAGGAAATATCCAATCATCGCTATCTGGAAAAAACACATAGTCACCAATAGCATGATCTAATCCCACATTACGAGCGACGCTTAGACCTGAGTTAGGTTGCGAAATGATTTCTACATTCGGATACTTTGCAGCGTATTGATTGAGAATTGCCAAACTTCCATCCGTACTACCGTCATTGACGCAAATGACCTGCCCTGTAAACTGATTGTCCACAAGCACTGAGTCCAGACATTGAGCTAAGTACTTCTCAACATTGTAAACCGGTATGATAATACTTAATGATGGCATCTCTCAATTATTTTTTCATTTATTCGACGCACATAGTGCTTTGGTGATTTTTTTAAGTGGCGAATAATATAATTACCAAAGCCCAATTTAGTCCACCAATTCCACCAAATAGCAAACTCTTGGCTTCTATTTTCGAACCACCGCATAATCTTGGTAAGGAACATAAACGGTTTCTTCTTTCCTTGAGTAGTGTAAGCCTCATCAATTATCGCCTTAATACGAGGTGTATGGGTTTCGTCCTTTCCATACTCCCGGCTCCACCATGTATGCAGCAAAATAGGCTTATGTTCCTGATTATACACAATAGTAGTATATCCGTCCTTATGTTCATCCACATCCAAATACATCAACTTGAAGTTCGATGCCAACCAAAAGAAGAAATTATAATACGGCTCATAATTATCGTATTTCAAGCCTTCATAATCCTTCAAATAATCCGGCAATAACTTTTTCAATTCCTCCTTATGTACTGCATAGTCAAAGTGTTCTATCTCTTCCCTATTGAGTTTCTCTCGAATGGTCTTCACGTTGATGATATTGAAGAATGGATTTAGGATAATTGGATTACAGAACCGTATGGGCAAAACCCCACCATCATGCATTCCACAACAATCTATATCATTCTCTATTACATAGTCCAACAATGATTGTAATGCCACATTATCCATCACAAACGCGTCTTCATCGATATTGATAGCAATATCACAATCCTTATCCCCCAACATCTGATAGAAATAACCATCCGCAGTGGTGCCGTACAAACGCACGCGTTTATAAGGCAGATCTATTAACTTCTGCGAATATTTGTATAACTCTATATTCGCCGAACGTGTATATATTTTAATTTTATTCTTTGTTTCCATGCTTTCTTCTTAAATAACTAAATGGAGTTAACAAGAACTTACCCACTCGATATGCATATGATTGATGAATTCTATCTATCTCACCATTTAATTTTTGATTGTCTAACACGACATCATACATTCTATCCCTCCATAACAATTCATTTTTAGTCAAAGTCATACCACGCATAATCGGCAGGTCATTTTGCCATTTTGCATAAAAAGATTGTAACGAATCATACCATTCTCTTGTGGCATTACCCAAACTTTGGTGTTCTATAATTACTGATGGTTCAACACATACCCTATATCCCGCTTGCAACACCTGCATACAAATGTCCATATCATAGATATGAAAACCTCCGTATGTTTTTTCGTCCCATTGTATCTGATCGAATAAAGCTCTCTTTATGGATATCAAACAACCATCCAATGCTACCACTTCAGTCAACTCTTTTGTATCTTTATCTAAGTCATCTGACACAAAATAGTTTCCTTGTCGATCCTTTTGTCCTTGTAATACGCCTCCTATTCCTGCCGATGCATTCCACATTGCCATAGGTTTTTGTGGCAGGAACTGAATGCCAACAACTCCTATACACCCTATTTTTTTATCTTTCACATAATCATCAATCAACTTAGCCCCCCAATTCTCACAACGAAACAATATATCCTCATGCATAAAACAAAGGATATCTCCCTTTGCACGACGGACACCTTCGTTATAGGCAGTGAAGATATTGTATTCATTGCGCGAGTTATCAATCACGCACAACTCATACTCACAGCCTATCGTAGCTGCGATATTGTCCTTCAGATCTTGAGATATGTCCGCCTTCCGGCTACAGATTATTATTGAAATCATATTCTATATCATCATTCGGCCATAACTGATTTTATCTGCTTAATAAGCAACGCACGTCGTTTTTCAACGAACTCCAGGAAATGGTCAAAATCATAGTTCTCCATATCCGGAATTAGATGACGAGACTTAAAATTATCATCACGTGTAGCAATCCATTCGTCAAATGGTTTGGCATTTTTAGACTTATTTTCACTATCATCAAGCAATTCTAAATTGCATATTGAGT
>OCVV011319905.1_pt1 | contig 10941 bp, 9 predicted proteins | sample 1539721 | NCBI WGS metagenome assembly OCVV01 (sample SAMN02144230, study PRJEB22623) | gut metagenome | biome: sheep rumen | host: Ovis aries | place: New Zealand
TGGCGCAGTACTACACCAACCGCTACCATGCCGCCATGGAGCGCCTGAACGTGCTGCCGCCGAGCATCGAGCCCCACGCCTCGGGCCACATCATGGAGCAGATCGCCCTGGTACAGCAGATACTGGATGCCGGATACGCATACGTGAGCAACGGATCGGTATACTTCGATGTGCGCAAGTACCAGGAGGACACGCACAAGTACGGGCAGCTGAGCGGCCGCGTGATCGACGAGATGCTGGCCACCACGCGCGAGCTGGACGGCCAGGACGAGAAGCGCTTCAGCGGCGACTTCGCCCTGTGGAAGAAGGCCTCGCCGGAGCATATCATGCGGTGGCCCTCGCCCTGGAGCGACGGCTTCCCGGGGTGGCACGCCGAGTGCACGGCCATGGGTGCCAAGTACCTGGGGTCGCCCTTCGACATCCACGGCGGCGGCATGGACCTCGTCTTCCCGCACCACGAGAGCGAGATAGCGCAGTGTGTGGCCTCGACCGGCCACGCCCCCTGCCGCTACTGGATGCACAACAACATGATCACCATCAACGGCCAGAAGATGGGCAAGAGCCTGGGCAACTTCATCACGCTCGACGAGTTCTTCACCGGCAGCCACAAGCTGCTCACGCAGGCTTACTCGCCCATGACCATCCGCTTCTTCATCCTGCAGGCCCACTACCGCTCGACCGTCGACTTCAGCAACGAAGCCCTCCAGGCCGCCGAGAAGGGTTTTGCCAAACTGCAGGAAGCCTACAAGACCCTGGGGCGCATAGCTCCGGCCAAGGAGAGCACCGCCGACGTGAGCAAGTACCGCCAGCTGTGCTACGACGCCATGAACGACGACTTCGCCACGCCCACCGTGATCAGCCACCTCTTCGAAGCCGCCAAGACTATCAACAGCGCCGCCGACGGCCACATCAAGCTCTGCCAGGCCGACATCGACGAGCTGCGCTGGGTCTTCGACACGTTCCTCTTCGGCATCCTCGGTATGCGCGACGAGTCCAGCAACGACAACACCGCCCTCATCGACAGCCTGATGCACATCATCCTCGACATCCGCGCCACCGCCAAGGCCAACAAGGACTGGACCACCAGCGACAAGATACGCGACGCGCTGAAGGAGGCCGGCGTCACCGTCAAGGACGGCAAGGACGGCGCCACGTGGCAGATATGAGTTATGAGTTAAAAGCTAAGAGTTTAGAGTTATGAAAAAAGGAGACTGGATATTGATTGCCTGTATCGCCGTGGTGGCGGCACTCTTCGCCATCCCGCAGACCCACTGCGCCGAAGGCTTCAGCTGGGCCACGGCCCACCACCCCTACATCATGGCCTTCTTCAAGTTCGCCATCCTCGCCACCCTGGGCGAGATGCTGGCGCTGCGCATCCGCGAGGGCGTGTACAACAAGAAGGGCTTCGGCGTGCTGCCGCGCATGATGGTGTGGGGCTTCCTGGGCATGTGCATCGCCATGGCGATGGTGATCTTCAAGACCGGCGTGCCGGCCTTCCTCGGCTCGCTGGGCTGGAAGAGTGCCGCCGCGGTGTTCGCCGCCGCTGAGCTCACGTGGGGCAAGCTGGGGGTGGCCTTCGCCGTCAGCGTGCTGATGAACTCGATCTTCGCCCCGGTGATGATGACCTTCCACAAGTGCACCGACATCCACATCACCGACAACGGCGGCACCGTGCGCGGCCTGCTGCGGCCGATGAAGATGCGCGAGATCTTCGCCCACAAGGTGAACTGGGACATGCAGTGGAACTTCGTCATCAAGAAGACGATTCCCCTCTTCTGGTTCCCGGCCCACACGATTACCTTCATCCTGCCCGGACAGTTCCAGGTGCTCTTCGCCGCCCTGCTGGGCGTGGCGCTGGGCCTCATCCTTGCCATTAAGAAATGAAGAAGCTCTTAATAGGTTTTGTGGGTTTAATGGGTTTAATGGGCTCTGTGTGGGCGCAGAGTCCGTTCAGCTTGGAGTGGCACGGCTTCGTCAACCCGCACTACTATGCCGATAGCCGCGCGGTGGTGGGCGGGCGCGAGGACATGATGCTCTTCTACCCCAAGCCCATCGTGCTCGACAGCCTGGGGCGCGACATCAACGACGGCTGGCAGGCCGACATGCTGGCCATCACCGCCCGCCTGGGTCTGCGCGTCAAAGGGCCCGACATGCTGGGTGCGCGGACCAGCGCCTACGTCGAGGGCGACTTCACCGGCGCCACCAACGCCACCATCAACAACCTGCGCCTGCGGCATGCCTACATACAGATGGACTGGATGAAGAGCTATGGCGTCGAGGTGCCGGCCTCGCTGCGCCACACCCTCATCGTGGGCCAGTACTGGTACCCGATGGTCATCCACGAGATCATGCCCATGACCAACCCCCTCAACATGGGGGCCCCCTTCCATTGCTATGCCCGCCAGCCGCAGGTGCGCTACGAGTACATCTCCCACGGCTTCAATGTGGTGGCCGCTGCCTGCTGGCAGCTCGACAATATGAGCCAGGGCCTCCTCAACGGCCTTCCCGCCAGCAGCACCCTCTTTGCCCGCCACAGCCTGGTGCCAGAGCTCAACCTGCAGCTGCACTACTACCTCGGCAAGCACTTCTTCTTCGGCGCCGCCGCCAACCTGAAGACCATACAACCGCAGGTGACTACGGCTGCAACGGTGTTGCAGCATACCGACAGTTACAGCTCGTTCAGCTGGAGTCTCTTCGGCCGCTACAATGGCCCCGGCTTCACCGTCAAGGCGCAAGCCCTGCTCAACAACAGCCTCTACGAGGGCTGCTCGCTGGGCGGCTACCTGATGCTGGCCGACAGCTCGTTCCAGGACTGGCACTTCAACACCGTGTGGCTCGATGTCGAAAAGAATACCGGCCACTGGCGTCCCGGCCTCTTCCTTAGCTACGCCAGGAACCTCGACTACGGCAATACGGACTTTGTCCATTGCTTCGGCCGCGGCCACGACCTGGAATACCTCTGGCGCGTGCAGCCCCGCCTCACCTACAAGACCCTCACCGGTCTCGACTTCACGGCCGAAGCGGAATACACCTACGCCGGCTACGACAAGCCCGTGGGCAACCTGCGCCTCTCGCTCAGCATGGTCTACTCATTCTGAAAATAACACAAAAACATAAAGTTATGCGTAAAATCAACCGTATCATCGCAGCAGGCCTCTTCGGCGCCGCCATGCTCGTCAGCACGGCTGCCGATGCCTGCACCAATTTCCTCTTCACCAAGGGTGCCACCAAGGACGGCAGCACCATGATCACCTATGCCGCCGACAGCCACACGCTCTACGGCGAGCTCTACTACCGTCGGGCGGCCAGCTACCCCGCCGGCACCATGTTCCAGGTGGTCGATTGGGACAGCGGCAAACCCCTCATGGTGATTCCCCAGGTGGCGCAGACCTACAGCGTCGTGGGCAACATGAACGAGCACCAGCTGGCCATCGGCGAGACCACCTACGGCGGCCGCGAGGAGCTGGCCAACGAGATTGAAGGCGGCATCGACTACGGCTCGCTCATCTACCTCACCCTGCAGCGCGCCAAGAACGCCCGTGAGGCCATCCAGGTGCTCGCCGGCTTCATGAAGGACTTCCGCTACCACAGCGAGGGCGAGAGCTTCAGCATCTGCGACCCCAACGAGGTGTGGATCCTCGAGCTCATCGGCAAACGCCCCAACACCGTCAAGCCCGAGCTTGCCAAGAAGCTCAAATACAAATACACCGACGGCGCCGTGTGGGTAGCCCGCCGTATCCCCGACGGCTACGTCAGCGGCCACGCCAACCAGGCCCGCATCACACAGTTCCCGCAGGAAGGCAAGAAATTCCAGAAAGCCAAAGGCAAAGGCCTCCACACCGTCATCAGCAGCAAACACCTCGACTACCTCTTCGAGCCCGAGGTGGAATGCGTCTACAGCGATGAGGTCATCACCTACGCCCGCGCCTGCGGCTGGTACGACGGCAAGGACGAGGACTTCTCGTTCTGCGACACCTACGCCCCGCTTACCTTCAGCGGCATGCGCGGCTGCGACGCCCGTGTCTACGCCATGTTCAACCGCGTGGCCAAAGGCATGCAGCGCTACGAGAAATACGCCATGGGCGACGCTACCGCCGAGCGCCTGCCCCTTTGGATCAAGCCCGACCACAAGGTCGACGTGCGCGAGGTGATGAACCTCATGCGCGACCACTACGAAGGCACCACCATGGACATGAGCAAGGACCTCGGCGCAGGCCCCTTCAACTGCCCCTACCGCTGGCGCCCGATGGGCTTCGAGGTCGACGGCCACAGCTATGTGCATGAGCGCGCCACCTCGACCCAGCAGACCGGCTTCAGCTTCGTGGCCCAGTGCCGCTCGTGGCTGCCTGCCAAGGTGGGCGGTATCCTCTGGTTCGGCGTCGACGACACCTACAGCACCGTCTACACCCCCATGTACTGCGGCATCACCGAGATCCCCCTCTGCTTCCGCCAGGGCAACGGCGACATGCTGACCTACAGCGAGACCTCGGCCTTCTGGCTCTTCAACCGCGTCAGCAACTTCGTCTACAGCCGCTACAGCGACATGATCAAGGACCTTCAGAAGGTGCAGACCGACCTTGAGGAGGGCTACATCGCCGACGTGCAGAAGTTCGACCAGCGCGCCAAAGGCAGCGAGGGCGAGGCCCTCGAGCGCCAGCTCAACGACTTCAGCGGCCGCGCCGCCGAGCGCATGATGAAGGAGTGGAACACCCTGGACCGCTACCTGCTGGTCAAATACATGGACGGCAACATCAAGAAGGAGCGCGACGGCCGCTTCGAGCGCACCGCGACCGGCCAGGCCGCCTTCCCCGAGCAGCCCAAGTATCGCGACGAGTGGTACCGCATGATTGTGAAGGACCACGGCGAGGTGATCCGCGAGAAGTAACATTCTCCAAGACCTGATACCACAAGAGGCCGTGAATGCGATGGCATTCACGGCCTCTTCTTTTCGCCTCGGGCAGCCCGAGGCACCACATGACGGCAAGTTACTTCTTGGTTAGTACCTCGTCGATCATGCCGTACTGGAGGGCCTCCTCGGCGGTGAACCAATGGTCGCGGTCGGAGTCTTTCTCCACCTGCTCGAAGGGCTGTCCGCTGTGCTTGGCGATGATCTCGTAGAGCTCCTTCTTGAGCTTGAGGATCTCACGGACGGTAATCTCCATGTCGGTGGCCTGACCGTCGGCGCCACCCATGGGCTGATGGATCATCACACGGGCGTGGGGCAGGGCACAGCGGCGACCTTTCTCGCCGGCACAGAGGAGCACGCTGGCCATCGAGGCGGCCAGACCGGTGCAGATGGTCGAGACCTTGGGCTGGATGTACTGCATGGTGTCGTAGATTCCGAGGCCGGCGTAAACCGAGCCTCCCGGCGAGTTGAGGTAGATCTGGATGTCTTTGGTGGGGTCCACGCTCTCGAGGAAGAGGAGTTGGGCCTGGATGACGTTGGCCGTGTAGTCGTCGATGGCGGTGCCAAGGAAGATGATGCGGTCCATCATCAGGCGGCTGAAGACATCCATCTGGGCCACGTTGAGCTGGCGTTCCTCGACGATGTAGGGTGTGAGCGAATTATTGATGGCCGAGGTGTACTTGGCCATGGTGGTGCTGCTGATGCCACGGTGACGGGTGGCGTATTTCTCAAACTCTGTCATAATATCTTTGATTTCTATTTTATGATTTCTGATTTCTGAATAATTCCGGCCGTCTCTCTTTGGTGCGCTGGATGGCCTGTTCCAGGCGCCACTGCTCGATCTTTTGGTGGTTACCGCTGAGGAGGACCTCCGGCACCTTCCATCCGCGGAACTCGGGCGGGCGGGTGTACTCCGGCGGCGCCACGAGACCGTCCTGGAACGAGTCGCCGAGGGCCGACTGCTCGTCGCCTATCACGCCGGGAATCAGGCGGATGACGGCATCACAGATGACCGCAGCGGCCAACTCACCCCCGGTAAGCACATAGTCGCCGATGGAGATCTCGCGTGTGATGAAGTGCTCGCGCAGCCGCTCGTCGACCCCCTTGTAGTGCCCACAGAGGACTATCAAGTTCTGTGCCAACGACAGCTGGTTGGCCATCGGCTGGCAGAACAGCTCGCCGTCGGGAGCGGTGTAGATGATGTCGTCGTAGTGGCGCTCGGCCTGCAGTCCCTCGATGCAGTTGGCCAGGGGCTCGATGGCCATCACCATGCCGGCAGCACCGCCGTAGGGGTAGTCGTCGACCGAGCCGTAGCGCGTCAGCGAGTAGTCGTGCAGGTCGTGGAAGTGAACCTCGGCGAGCCCCTTCTTCTGGGCACGCTTGACGATGCTCTCCTCGAAGAACATGGTCATCATGTTCGGAAACAGCGTCAAAATGTCGATCCTCATACGCTTCCTTTCTTCTATTTCACCTTCAGTTTCTGGCCGACACGGAGGGTGCTGGTCTCCTTGATGCCGTTGAGCTGACAGAGGCGGCGGACGGTGGTGCCATGCCGCTTGGCAATCTTGCTCAACGTGTCGCCGCTGCGCACGGTATAGGTAGTAGCACCGGTCGAACCCGACGAGCCCGAGGCACTGCTCTTGCTGGCCGATCCGCTGACCTTCAGGCGGTCGCCAGGGTGCAGGACCTTAGTCTCTTTGATGCCGTTGAGCTGACAGAGGCGACGGACGGTGGTGCCATTGCGGCGGGCGATCTTCTCGAGCGTATCGCCCTTGCGCACGCGGTACCATCCACTGCTGCCCGAGCCGGAGCCGCTGCGGCCGGCCGTGTAGGCGCTGCCACGTTTGGCCACCTTGCGGAACGAGCGGGAGGTGATCTCCAGCCGGTCGCTGACCAAGTCATGGGTCGAGCAGTCGAGCACATCCTCGGGGTTGAGGGCGTTACCCATGTAGCGCACCTCGAAGTGGAGGTGGCTGCCGAACGAGCGCCCCGTGTTGCCACAGAGGCCGATCATATCGCCACTCTTCACCTGGTCGCCCACCGAGACGAGGCGTTTCGACATGTGGGCGTAGTAGGTCTCCAAGCCGTTGGCGTGGTGCAGGATCACCAGGTTGCCATAGCTGCGGTTGAGCTTCGAGATGCGCACCACCCCGTCGAAGGCGGCATAGATGGGTTCGCCGGTAGGCTGGGCCAGGTCGAGACCGTAGTGGAAGCGGCGGCGGCGCGGACCGAAGTGGCTCGTCGGACGCGCCGTCCAGGGCGTGGGCCACGTAAACTTGTGCCCCGCCACATCGTTGCGCAATTCTATGTAGATCGGGTCGGTGATCGTGCTGACGTCGAACTTGGGCTGGTGGATCATAGCTGTGTCGAAGCCCTCAAACAATATCTCGTCCTCGCTCTCGGCGCCCTCGTCGTTGAGGGGGAAGGTCTCGGGCAGATCAGCATCCTCGTCGTCCTCCATGTCGGGCGACTCGCGGAAGAAGGGCACCTGGTACATCAGGTTCTCGTCCTCCTCCTCCTCGACGGGCTCCACAGCCACCCCTTTGTACTCATCCTCGTCGTAGATCACCTCGAGGTTTCCCACCTTGACATCCTGCTTCTTCGGCTGCACCGGCGTCTGTGCCGATGCACAAAGCGGTAAGGCCAACAATCCAAAACACAATACGATACGATTTATATATTTCATGTAAGCGTTCAGTTTGTTATACACAAAAAGCGCTGCAAAGATACAAAAAATTCCGCATACGAGAATATAAAAACTGTTAAACCTCGTCGGCAAGCCGCCCCGGATCATCCCGCGATACCGCTCCAGAGCCTCGCCCACGGCCCGATTGCCCCCCCCTTTTTTCCTGTCCTTTCTCAGGGAGAGCGGTTAGGAGTAGTCGAAAACCACCTGCCCGTCAGCCAGATGGGTGGCGACGCCATAGACGGTGGCGATGCGGTCGGGCGTCAGGCCCTCGACGATGGGACCGTGGAAGAGCAGGCCGCCCTCGTGGAGCAGCAGCACATCGTCGCAGTAGTGGAGGGCCAGATTGAGGTCGTGAATGACGATGACGGTGGTCTTGGCAGCCTGGCGCAAGAGGCGCATCACCTCGAGCTGGTGGGCGATGTCGAGGTTGCTCACCGGCTCGTCCATCAGCATCACGGGGGTCTGCTGGGCCAGCGCCCGGGCAATCATGACGCGTTGCAACTCGCCACCGCTGAGCTCGGCGGGACGTGCCAGACGGAGGTGCCAAGTGCCCGTCTGCCGCATGCACTGCTCGACGATGTCCCAGTCGGCCTGGCTCTCGTTCTGCAGGTGGTGCTGATAGGGGTTGCGGCCCATGAGGACGATCTCGAAGGCCGAGAAGTCGAAGTCGGTCTGTGCCTGCTGCCGCACGAAGGCCACCTGGCGTGCCAGCTGGCGCGCAGTGTAGGAGCCCACGGGTCGGTCGGCGATAAGCACCTGCCCCTGTGACGGGTGCAGCAGGCCGCCGATGCAGCGCAGCAGGGTCGTCTTGCCGCAGCCGTTGGGACCCATGACGGCCGTGATGCGGCCCTCGGCCAGGCGGGCGCTGATGCCGTCCAGGATGGTGCGGCTGCCGAAGCCGACATGGATGTCTTCGAGGGTGATCATGGCAGGCTAGTAACTCTTCTTGTTCTTGTAAAGCAGGTAGATGAACAGCGGGGCACCCACGATGGAGGTGAGCGAACCGACGGGCAGCTCGCTGGGGCGCAGCACGGTTCGTGCCAGCGTGTCGCACACGAGCACGAACAGGGCGCCGCAGAGCATCGAGTAGGGCACCACCCTCCGGTTGTCCGGCCCCGCCACCAGGCGGACGGCGTGGGGCACGATGAGGCCAACAAAGCCGATCACCCCGCACGAGCTGACGGCGAAGGCCACCATCAGGGTGGTGAAGAGCAGCAGCACGCGCTTCACGCGTTCCACCTCGACGCCCATGCTCTGGGCCGCCTCGCTGCCGGCCAGCAGCAGGTTGAGGTCGCGCGCGTGCCACAGCACCACGCCGATGCCCACCAGCGCCACCGGCGCCAGCACGGCCACGTCGGTCCACGACGCCGAGCCGAACGAGCCCATGGTCCAGAAGATGATCGAGTCCATCTTCTCCTGGTTCAGCACCATCAGGAACGAAATGAGGGCCGAGATGAGGAGCGTCAGGCAGACGCCCGTCAGCAGCAGCGTGGTGGTGTGCATGCGGTTACCGATGGAGGCGATGCGGTAGATGAACAGCACCGTCAGCAGGGCTGCCGCCAGGGCCATGCCCCCCACACCCCAGAGCCACGCCTCGAGGCCTAGCAAGATGGCCACCGCGGCACCCAGCGAGGCACCGCTCGAGACGCCGAGTACGTAGGGATCGGTCAGCGGATTGCGGAACACGCTCTGATAGGCCGCCCCGCAGACGCTCAGCACCGCCCCCACCAGCACGCTCATCAGCACGCGCGGCAGGCGCAGCCGCCAGAAGATGGGCGAGTGGAGAATCTCGTCCCACGCGAAGTCGACGGCGCCGAAGAGGCAGCTGGCCCCCATGGCCGCCACCAGCAGCAGCACCAGACCCGCCACCACCCAGGGATTGGCACGCGACGACTTATAGGACTTATGGGACATAGGGCTTATAGGACTTATGGGACTTATAGGGCTTAGGCCACCTCTCAGGCCAGAACGTCTTTCATGGTGTACACCCCCGGCCGGGCCTGGGCCAGCCATTCGGCCGCCAGCACGGCCCCTTGGGCCAGCCCCGCGCGGCTGTGCGCCTCGTGGGTCAGCGTGAGGGTGTCGATCGGACTGTCGTAGACCACGGTGTGTATGCCCGGCACCTCGCCCACACGGTGCGACGTGATGGGGATGTCCTCCTTCTCCCGGCGGCCGCACTCCGCGATCTGCTCCTGCAGGGTGATGGCCGTGCCGCTGGGAGCGTCGAGCTTGTGGACATGGTGGGTCTCGCTGATGCTGACGCTGTAGCCGCGTCCCTGCATCAGGGTGGCCAGCCGCTCGTTGAGGGCGAACATGATGTTCATGCCGAGACTGAAGTTGGTCGCCGTCAGCATCTTGCCGCTGCGGCGGCGACAGGCGGCGGTCACCTCGTCGTAGCGGTCGTACCATCCCGTGGTGCCGCAGACCACCGGCAGGCCGCGCTCCAGACAGCGCAGCAGGTTGTCGGCCGCCGTCGACGGCGCCGTGAACTCCACCGCCACATCGGCCTCCAGCACCGCGGGCCAGGGGTCGTCCTTGTCCAGCCGGCACACGACAGCATGGCCACGCTCCAAGGCGTATGCCTCGACAGCGTGGCCCATCTTGCCGTAGCCGATAATAGCTATCTTCATGCGTTTACTTCTTGAGGAACTTGAAGTCCTTGCCCAGGTAGTAGGCCTGGTCGCCGAGGCCTTCCTCGATGCGCATCAGTTGGTTGTACTTGCAGATGCGGTCGGTGCGGCTGGCCGAGCCGGTCTTGATCAGGCCGGCGTTCATGGCCACCACGAGGTCGGCGATGGTCGTGTCCTCGGTCTCGCCGCTGCGGTGGCTGATGATGGCGGTCATCTGGTTGCGCATGGCCAGGTTGACGGCCTCGATGGTCTCCGTCAGGGTGCCGATCTGGTTGAGCTTGATGAGGATCGAGTTGGCCACCTTCTTCTCCAGGCCCATCTTCAGGCGCTGCACGTTGGTGACAAACAGGTCGTCGCCCACCAGCTGGCAGCGGTCGCCGATGGCGTCGGTGTGCAGGCGCCAGCCGTCCCAGTCGTCCTCGGCCATACCGTCCTCGATGCTGATGATGGGGTACTTGGCCACCCAGTCCTTCCAGAAGTCGCTCATCTGCTGCGGCGTCAGCTTCTCGCCGCTGCTCCACTTGAGGTGGTAGACGTTCTCCTCGGGCAGGTAGAACTCCGAGGCGGCGGCGTCGAGGGCGATGTAGACATCCTCGCCCGGACGGTAGCCGGCCTTCTCGATGGCCTGCAGGATGCACATGATGGCCTCCTCGTTGCTGCCCAGGTTGGGGGCGAAGCCGCCCTCGTCGCCCACATTGGTGCTCATGCCCTTGCTC
>OCVV011208660.1_pt1 | contig 10940 bp, 9 predicted proteins | sample 1539721 | NCBI WGS metagenome assembly OCVV01 (sample SAMN02144230, study PRJEB22623) | gut metagenome | biome: sheep rumen | host: Ovis aries | place: New Zealand
CCACCGTTTTTTTGGCTTTTCAGATTCTACTGCTGCCAGCTCCGGTTCCCCGTTTTCCTGTGGAGCTACGGTTTCCAATGGTTGTACATCCGGTTGTATAGTCTCTTCTGTCATCTTTCCAGTCTCTTCTTCTGATTCTACCGTTTCCGCACCTGGTTCCTGAACCTGCTCCGGTTTTTCCGTCAAAAGAAGAAGCCTGTCCTGCAACTCCATCACCTTTGCATCCCGACTAATCAATAGATCCTGCAATTGCATGACTTTAGTTTTCAACGCTTCATTCTGTTGTTTCAGTTCTTCGATTTGTTCATCTTTATCGTGTGCAACGACTACAACTGGATTAGAGGCTCTTTTTTCATCCAAAAAAGCCTCTCCTTCTTCATCCAAATACTGTGTGCGTTCAACCTTGTATATATGCTCGCCAAGATCCTCCCGATAACGATTGACCTGTTTTCGCACGGCCTCATATGACACACTGTGTTTTTCCGCATAATCTTTCAAGCTAATCATGCAAATCCCCTATACAACTCGGTTGTACAACCTTTGTGCAACGTTGTTTTTAATTTATTTTATCACTTTTTTCAGCAACCGTCCCCTCATTCTGCAAGGAAGCCATTAGTTCTTTATATTTTTTCAGGCGCTCAAGACGCATCTGATCATACTCACTCAACTGAGCTTTCGTTTCCTCTACGATATGTTTTTCCCCATTCTCCCCAAGCACAACGATATCGACATCAACATCATAATCCAGATCCTTCTTTTCCGACACAGCGCTCTCCTTATACTTATAAACTGTTGTCCTGCTTACCCCCAATGCTTTTGATACTTCTGACACTGATGCTTCCGGATGTTCAGCAATATATTCACTTATCATCATCTTCTTATCCGGACGGCCTTTTCTATTACGCCAGTTCCCTTCCGGATCGTCTACCGCCTGCACCGCCCTGGCTCTTGCAAGATGCTGCTCTTGTTTTCGACCGTTTCTTTTATTCCGCTCAATCTTAATTGCAGATAATATCTCTATATCCTTCAATGGAAAAGTTGCATAGCGAAGATCATAGCATTCCAGTGCACTCCTCACATCACTCTCCGTAAATGGCTCACTCGGATTTATCGCATTTAAGAAAGGTACGAGACCATACGCATCTTCTTTTAATCGTTCAATCGGTACGTTGCATTTAACTGCATAAATCGCCAGGCACATAACACAAAAATACCGGTGATTGTATGCAGCTCCTTCATGGATCTTCCTCACCCACCAATCATATAGCGCATATGGATTAGAACCATGAACCTTTTCCTCAATCTTCCATCTTTTTACATTTTTATCCTTTTTTACAACGACACGATCATACCACTCAGGATATCTCTTTTGCGCCTCCTGCAGACTCATTTTCGACTCTTTGAACAGCTTATTTTTATCTACCCTCATTGCATCCGGTACATAATTGCACAGCATCTCTAAACTAAAAGGATGTTCATTAAGACGAAACGCTCGCACTTTTTCTTCCAATGCATCCTTTTTCGTCTTACCGCCAATCACACGAAATCCTTGATTAATTCCCTGTACCTGCCGGCTTTTATATGTACTTGTATATGAATTCCAGATCCTCTCAGTGAGGGCAAATTTCAGCTCTTTAAGCTGAATCTTTAAATTTGGAAAAAGAGAAATCGGCTCCTCGAAACAATAATAAAGATGAATCCCATGACCTGACAGTACCACATAGTTCGGAATCGGATATACATCAGCTTCGAAAGCTCCATTGAAGAAATTGTTCAGTGTCACGTCTGTCACGCCATCCAGATCGAATATCATGGCAAACATCTTACTTGCATGATCCATCAAATTCTTCCTGCCGAAATATGTAATGCCGTTTATAATACAGAAATCTGCAGCCTGCAGCTCCGGAAGCCATGATTCGAACGTATCCTCAAACAACACCCGATAATGTCCATGTAATGCCTTATCATTTCTCCAATACGCAATCGGATTCGCTTTATAACCACCTTTTTCTACGTTCTCTTTCTGCAGATAGCCTTCCCCGAAATGGAACATATCCCTATAAGCATCCATGGCCGTCACTTCTTTACCGCCCCAAGCCTTTATTACATCCTCCAGCATATTACTACATCCCCCTATCACAAATCCCCTAATGCTACCGCCCTCCAGAGCGCATCCTTATGGATGCGACTCTTCCGGTTGGTGAGGGAGCCTCCTCGTCAATAGCCACCGTCCCTTCTGCTGCCTGCCTGTGGATAACCTGCGGAGCCCCACCCCTAACCGAAAGTAATTCCCCCGCCACAGGCCTTCGGGCACGTTATATTATCAATACAGTTTTTGAACACTTTCATTATAACACAAGGCTTATTGACATACAATAAGCCTTAAAGAATCGCGTTATAAACGCCCCGTATTTACAGCCATATTACATCGCTGATGTTGCCCAATAGCTCACTTCATAGCATCCTTTTGCAATGTTACTGGCTATCTTTGATATCTCAAATATGACTTTCCCATTCGACTCAGCCAGCCATATAAAAGTCTTTTTAATATCATCATTATATATCTTTGAAAGATCTCCCTTTAATGGTATGTAGTAATCATGATAATATTCCAGCATTGTTTTTATATCCAATTTTTTTATATACCTGTCCGACTTTTCTAAAACCGGAAGCTCCCTATACCCATAAAACTCTTTTAAGTCCATTAAAATCAAGGCTCTCACATCAGACAACGGTATCTTGATCGAATGTGGCGTACTTCGAGTAATAAGCCACGCCTCCTTTTTTGTTTTCTTACAAGGCCGACGGTCCGCCCTCAGAACAGTATACCCGTGCTCGTCAGACCTTGCCTTGTCGACCTGTTGCAAAGCCCGTTCCCTTACTATCCTCAGGGCTTTCTGATATCCGTTATACTCATTTTGAGGTATTGATACCGTTCCTTCTTGCGGAATCTTTTCTTTTAGATCCAACGCATATTCACGCCACTTTTTCGCATTTGAATAAAGCTCTTCATAATCTTTTTTCAACTCGTCCAACTCTTGCCTGTACTTATTAGCCGATTCTGTTGCTTTATTCTTCTCTCTGTATATCCCGTGATATTCATTTTTTGACAAAATTATATATTCAAGTTCAGGATCCGTGCTTCCGCCCGGCAAGTCTTTAAAGGCCCCAAAACTACCCTGCTTCACATATCTCGCCATGCTTACAGCCCCCTAAGATAATTGTCCGCTACTACGCAGATGCGGTTATGTCCTAATGCTTTACTGCATTTCTGCATAGCTATCTTGTCTAGCTTTCTTCCTCGTTCATCCTTCCTGCAGGTGTATACGTCTCCCTGATAATATTTTTTAGTCCCACGGTTTAACTTGTCATATGGGATATCTTTTATGTCCCGCGCGTACATACGGTACATTGCCGTAGCATATTCGGCCCGGTATCCATGTATATCTGCGCCGCTATGTACGTGCTGCCACACTTTCTCCCGAGTCCCAGTATTTCGCATACGATTTATTATCTGATCCTTATCAGGGCCAATAATAGGAGCGTACCTATATCTTCCGTTCTTGTCCTTCCTGTGATGCAGGAAATATTCATGATCTTTGAACACTGAAAGAGCATCTTGAAGCGCAGCCATGTGTCTCATTTCCTTGTCCGTTATATTATCCCTCTTTGATAATTTTGCCACCTCTTCTTCCATCTCTGTCCTTGTCCATAAATCCTGTCCCTCTAATCGTTCCAGCACGTTTCTACGGCATCCAGTCCCCCTGCAGAACCTTATTAATTCATCGTTATTTGTAATGCTGAAATGTGCATCTCTGGCTGTCATCACACGACTCCTTTTAATTTCTGACCGGTTCCGCTTCGGAGGCTGGAAGCGTTGTGGATCCGCCTTGTCTATCTGATACAACTTATTCAGCGCAGCGGCTTCCGTCTGTATCGTCCATGCTGAAAGATGCTGTCCCTTATCATCTACCTGGTCAACACGCTCCTGAAGCCATTCATTCACATGTTTTTTTGCTTTCCTCAAATTGGTGCACTCAGGATATTTTTCCTGTACCCATTTGAGGAAATATTTCGTGTGTTTCCAATAAGTCTTATATGTATTGATGGAAAAAATCTTATCTTTCTCCGTTCCGTTCTCTATAGCACTCTTCTTGCTTTCACCAAATGCTTGCATTGCAGTGAGCTTATCATAAGCCTGCTGGTGCAGATCTTTCCTGTACTTATCCCTTTTTCCCATAACAAAATCTCCCTGCAATTACATATGCAAATAAGCACGGCCTGCGCCATGCTCCTGTTTTCATTTCACCTAATTTCGGTCCAACCTGTTAAAATCAAAATCGCTTCCTACCATGACATGACATGATATTCGGCCAGTACGCTTTTAAGTCTGACAAGGACTTTTTGGACTTCTGTCCTGCACTTTTTCCACTCAGTGCAAAGAGCTTGTTCCAGTCTTGCCTCAGCGGTCGGTCCCCCGTTCGCTCCGATTTTTTGTGACGTTGTGTCCGGACAACAACGGATGTCAGCCATCACCTTCGTCGTTTACAGCCGACGTTGCATTCCACAAATCTGCGAGTCAGTTCTTTTTTGAACATCCAAGTCACCTATTTATATTTTTAACGGCCTCACAGGTACAGCCGTGAAGGCTGCTCACAGTGAGTTAACGTGTGCCCTCGACACGGCAAGAGGAGTTGCGCATGTTCTGTCCCTCCTACGCTACAGACAGGATCTCGGGCTTTCCCGATGGTCAGATACAGTTTTTATCCAGAGTTGTATCAGCTCTGCATCCGTATGGCAGATGTGCCTCAGCGGATGGTCTGCGGCCGGATCACAGCTTAGACGTAAGCTCCCCAGCAGGCAAAATATAGTATTGGTATGCCTATAGTATATCTGCATCTGCTCACATAGTCAACCACATAATCTACTTTTAGCGTCTGATAACGGTTTACCCGTACATGCTACGCACGAACGGATAAACCGTTACCTTGCTCCCTTCGGTCGCTTTCCCCACCATCACCTTCCAGTGAATCACCTTCCTCTCATCCCTCAGCTCGCCTTCATTTTTCCTTCGTATCATCGGTCGAATCTTTCCTCACAGCATGATCAAGCGTGCCGGTGATCCTGATCAGGATTACCGGCACGCTTGATCATGCTGCTGAAAAGTTCTCCCTCTTCCCCCCTCCCCAAGGGCTTCCGGATATTTTCTCACGGAAATATCCGGAAGATCCTTGGGGAAAGCACCATCTCTCCCCGAAAAGCAATAGAAATGCGTTTGGGGAAAATAATTTCCCCCAAACGCATTTCTATTGCTTTTCTTATCATTTCATGCACATATTTTCGTTAATGTACTAAAAAGCTATGGATATTAGAGAACAGTTAAATATTAACGGAGATGAAAAGAGACTTCATCTCCGTTAATAATCCTTTTAGATGGAAATCGTCACGAAGGCCATATAAGCTGATAAAAGCAGTCCTAAAACGTGGGTCATGAGAACGACTACAATAAGTCCATAAGCGAAATCGGTGAATGAGCGGGGTGAGGTGCGTCCGTCTTTATCTTTAATGAGTTCTGATATTCTGATGAACATAGTCATCAATAAAATTAAAGTTTCTAAAAAGCATTTAAAGTCCATTTTTTAAAGTCCTTTCTACACTACATGTGTGCTGTTCATGTAACAGCATTTTTTGTTCTTTATTTAATATGCCTCCACAGAGTAAGAAATATGTTTCGTTTATAAGAGCGTGAGAAGCATTTCCATAGAGAAGTCGGATGTGACTTCATGTTTAATGGCTTCTTTTTGAGAGATGATGGATGAAGGTTTGTGTCAAAAATTAAAAGTATTGACACCGATAAGGCACCCCTGTAAAATAAGGGTGTCAGGCGGTGTCATAATTAATATTCAAAAGTGGAGTATCAAAATGAACGTTGAGAAAAGGGAAAAACAGATTGTCCGGATCCGAAAGGGATTGAACGGCTGGCAGTTCTCGGAGTGCCGGGAAGATGGTCGTTTTGTGAGAAATGCAGAAAGCATTGAGCAGATAAAGGCCCAGTATGATTATGAAATCAAGCACCGGATGGTAAAGTTCATCAAGGAGCTTGATTTATATCCAGAAGGAGAGGAAATCAACAATAAGATCTACGGGTATGCTCGTGTCAGTACAATGGGACAGGCCAAGGACGGCAACAGCCTGGATGCTCAGAAAGCCGCCCTGAGCGCCGCAGGAGCAACAGAAATATTCGTTGATACTTTTACAGGGACTAAGATGGAAAGGCCAGAATTTGACCGTTTAAACGGCCTGCTCAAAGGTGGCGATACGCTTATCGTGACAAAGCTGGACCGGTTTGCGAGGACAGTCGGACAGGCATCAGAACTGATTACAGAACTGATCGACCGCCGGATCACCGTGAACGTCCTGAATCTCGGCATTCTGGACAACAGCAGCACGAGCGTCCTCATGCGGAACGTCCTTCTTGCTTTCTCTCAATTCGAACGGGATATGATCGTTGAACGCACACAGGAAGGACGAGCTATAGCCAGGACAAAAGAAGGATATCGTGAGGGACGGCCGCAGAAATACACCGGCGAGCAGCTTCGCCATGCAATGGATCTTCTAAAAGACCATTCTTATACGCAGGTCGCTAACATGACTGGCATCAGCAAGAGCACACTTATCCGCGAAAAAAAGAGAAATCAGGAAAACGATAACAGAGATTTTTAAGTACGAGAATTTGCATGAGTAAAAATTTCACCATCATCCACTCACTGACAATTCGTTCAGTGGTTTTTTAATGGCACTATAACTATGAAAATCTGGTTGGCTTATGATAAAAGCGATCACATCACTTGAACTCAGATTTGTTTTATCTCTCATGAAATCATTCAGAATTTTTATATGAGAGGGATCTTTCTTAGCGTAATTGATTGTGCCAAGAATGAAATCGTCATATGCGTCTGGTATATTGCTTAATTGCTGAATTAATTTCTTCATGTATGAATCTCCTTGCCAATAAACCTTACAGAAAAAAATAGGAAGGACGTTGAAATTTATCTAAGACACGAATATTCTAATCAAACATATGAAGATAAATCAACAGTATCCCAGTATTTTGAAGAAGATGATCATACTGTATATCCTGCGTCTTGCAAAGAAACAGAGGCAGCTTGCCTTTGAACAGGCAGAGAAGGAGGTTAAAGATCTTCACCAGCGGACAAGGGAGGGGATAGAGACGGTACGTCGGCAAGGGAAACAGATCGGTCGGATGCCGGGCAAAAGATACCGCACCAAAAAGGAGATAGAGGCAAAGAAGATTATCCGGAGGAACAGCAAATCTTTCGGCGGGTCAAATACGGACGAGGAAGTAATCAAAATTGCGGGAATAAGCAGGAACACGTATTATAAGTACAAGCGAGAATTGACAGAGGGGGCAACTCAATGACAGAAGCAGAGAGAAGAGAGGCAGCACGAAAATTCATTAACCACTGGCGGGGAAAAGGTGATGAAAAACAAGATAGCCAGCTTTTCTGGGTATCGCTCTTGCAGGATGTTTACGGCATGGAAAACGTCAAAGAACATGTACAGTTTGAACGACGGGTAATCGTAGACGGACAGCAGAAGTACATCGACGTATACCTTCCGGAGACCCGTGTCATGATAGAGCAAAAGAGTATGACGAAAGATCTCAGCAAACCCGAACCGCAGTCCGGTGGGATTTCGCTTACTCCATACCAGCAAGCCAAGAGATACGCTAACAATATGCCTCTGGATGAGATGCCAAGATATATCGTGACCTGTAATTTTCAGGAGTTCCAGATCCATGACCAGAATAAGCCGGGACAGGAACCGGAGGTCATACAGCTGGATGCCCTTCAAGATGCTGCATACCGTATGGAGTTCCTTGTGAAGAAAGAACATGCCTCCTTGTCGGAAGAGATGCAGATATCCATGCAGGCCGGTGAGATCGTAGGCAAGCTCTATGATGCTTTCTACAAGCAGTATAAAGACCCGACGAACGAGAAGTCCCAGAAGAGCCTGAACGCTCTCTGTGTGCGTCTTGTTTTCTGCCTGTATGCCGAGGATTCCGGTCTGTTCGGCAGTCATGCCATGTTCCATGACTATCTGGATTCTTACCAGACGAAGCACATGCGGAATGCGCTGATCAACCTGTTCCGGGTCCTTGATCAGCCGGAAAACGAACGTGATCCGTACATGAATGAAGATCTTGCGGCATTTCCTTACGTGAATGGCGGTCTGTTTTCCGATGAAGATATAGAGATCCCGCCCATCACCGATGAAATCCGGGACCTGATCCTGAACCATGCAAGCGAGGATTTTGATTGGAGCAACATCTCTCCAACCATCTTTGGAGCCGTGTTTGAAAGCACTTTGAATCCGGAGACAAGGCGCTCCGGTGGGATGCATTATACATCCATTGAGAATATTCATAAGGTCATTGACCCGCTTTTCCTTGATGACTTGAGGGCTGAGCTGGCAGAGATCGAGGACATTGCAGTTGTCCGGACACGGAAGAACCGGCTTGAAAAATTCCAGGACAAACTTGCTTCACTGACATTTTTGGACCCGGCCTGTGGCTCCGGAAACTTTTTGACAGAAACATATCTTTCTCTCCGAAGACTGGAAAACGAAGTCCTCAGACAGCGTATCGCCGCCGATCGGAGCGAGGTTGCAGGACAAATCATGCTTGATTTCGGTGGAACATATTCTGTCAAAGTATCCATCGGGCAGTTTTACGGGATAGAGATAAATGATTTTGCCGTTACAGTTGCTAAAACCGCGCTCTGGATATCCGAAGAACAGATGATTCGAGAGACACAAGAAATTCTCCATTCAAAGATAAATTTCCTGCCGTTAAAATCTTATGCAAATATTATTCAAGGGAATGCGCTGAAGATGAATTGGGAGGATGTAGTGTCGAAAGAAGAGCTATATTACTTAATGGGAAATCCACCTTTCGTTGGCGCCCGTCTCATGAATGCCTCACAGAAACAAGATGTTCTTGATATATTTGGAAAGAAATGGAAAAATGTCGGAAACCTTGATTATGTATCCTGTTGGTACAAAAAAGCATCAGATATGATTATGGATACACATATTAAGGCAGCGCTTGTCTCAACAAATTCCATATGTCAAGGGGAGACAGTCGCGAATTTGTGGAAATCGTTATTCGCGCAAGGAATCCATATCGACTTCGCTTACAGGACGTTTAAGTGGGACAGTGAAGCATCTATTAAAGCACATGTACATTGCATCATAGTAGGCTTCAGTGCGGAAGAAAGTGCAAAGCCCAAGGTTATCTATGACCACGAGGAGAAAGAAGTTGCCAAGAATATTAATGGGTATCTGATTGATGCCGAAAATGTATTTGTGGAGAATCGAAAAAGACCACTTTGCCATGTTCCTGATATTAAGATTGGAAGCCAGCCTATAGATGACGGCAACTATCTTTTTACGAAAGAACAAGCGGAAGAATATTTAAGCAAAGAACCACAAGCACAAGAATATATATACAAATGGTATGGTTCAAAGGAATTTATAGATCAAAAGCCTCGGTATTGTTTGTTTTTGAGGAATTGTCCACCTGATAAATTGAAGAAAATGCCGATTGCTTTAAAAAAAGTAGAAGCAGTCCGTCAGTTTCGTCTTTCAAGTAACCGTCCCAGTACGAAAAAAGCGGCTGAAACACCTACACTATTTGGTATGACGACAGTCCCAGACACGGATTTCATTATTATGCCGAAGGTATCTTCGGAACGTCGTAGATATATTCCAGCCGGTTTTATGTCGCCGGAAAATCTGTGTAGCGATCTCGTTTTTGTGATTCCCGATACAACTTTATATCACTTTGGTATTTTGACATCTAACGTACATATGGCATGGATGAGAACAGTTGCAGGAAGATTAAAAAGCGATTATCGTTATTCAAAAGAAATTGTTTACAATAACTTCCCTTGGCCTTCTCCATCATCAGAACAGAAAGCTAAGATTGAACAGACCGCACAAGAAATTCTGGATGCCCGCGCACTTTATCCTAACAGCAGTCTTGCGGATCTGTATGATCCGCTGACAATGCCTCCGGAGCTTCGAAAGGCGCATGATAGAAACAATGTTGCCGTAATGAAAGCCTATGGATTTTCTACAAAAATGTCCGAGGCAGAGTGCGTGGCAGCACTTATGAAAATGTATCAAGAGCTTACTTCTGACTAAAATAAAAGTAAGAGGACGGGGAACCGTCCTCTTACTTTATTGCGAAAAAATCCAATTAAAATGGATTTTAATGCTCACATTACAAAAAACTCATTTCCAAAACTCCCACCACCGTTTTTTTGGCTTTTCAGATTCTACTGCTGCCAGCTCCGGTTCCCCGTTTTCCTGTGGAGCTACGGTTTCCAATGGTTGTACATCCGGTTGTATAGTCTCTTCTGTCATCTTTCCAGTCTCTTCTTCTGATTCTACCGTTTCCGCACCTGGTTCCTGAACCTGCTCCGGTTTTTCCGTCAAAAGAAGAAGCCTGTCCTGCAACTCCATCACCTTTGCATCCCGACTAATCAATAGATCCTGCAATTGCATGACTTTAGTTTTCAACGCTTCATTCTGTTGTTTCAGTTCTTCGATTTGTTCATCTTTATCGTGTGCAACGACTACAACTGGATTAGAGGCTCTTTTTTCATCCAAAAAAGCCTCTCCTTCTTCATCCAAATACTGTGTGCGTTCAACCTTGTATATATGCTCGCCAAGATCCTCCCGATAACGATTGACCTGTTTTCGCACGGCCTCATATGACACACTGTGTTTTTCCGCATAATCTTTCAAGCTAATCATGCAAATCCCCTATACAACTCGGTTGTACAACCTTTGTGCAACGTTGTTTTTAATTTATTTTATCACTTTTTTCAGCAACCGTCCCCTCATTCTGCAAG
>OCVV011356997.1_pt1 | contig 10939 bp, 11 predicted proteins | sample 1539721 | NCBI WGS metagenome assembly OCVV01 (sample SAMN02144230, study PRJEB22623) | gut metagenome | biome: sheep rumen | host: Ovis aries | place: New Zealand
CCCACGCTTTCCCCTACGGATTTGCCTCTCGCCCTTTCAGGGCTCCCGGGCGGCAAATCCGCAAGGAACGCATTTTTGCTCCCGCAGAAGGGAAGGTGTCTTCACTTCCCAAGACATATTCTGCTCCGCAAAAATGCTCCTCGCGGCGTACATGCCGCCGCTGCGGATTACCATCAGGGGGATGAATCCCCCTGATCACCCCCACCGTCAAATGACAAACGCCTTTCGATCCCAGGGGACTGAATAGTTACAAATATCCTATGAACGAGTTCCAAGTTCTGAGTTCTGAAGGAGTGTTGTGAATGATACATGAAGCATACCCTATTCACCACTATTAACTCCTCACTCCTAACTCCTAACTCTCCACTCTCCACTCTTCACTCTTGACCATAAACCTCCTACCTACTCCCTCCTACCTCCTACCTTACATCTTGTGCCGAGTAACTGTAATGTCTCCACTGACGGAATCCGCCTGTATAAAGAGCTGGGCGTTGTCCGTAAGAAGGAGGTTGTTGACGTGGGTGTCGCCGCTGACGGTGCGCAGGGCGGCTTTGGCGGAGGTGACGGCGGGGGGCAGGCTCACCACCACGTCCCCGCTGGTGCTGATGGCGCGGATCTCGGAGGTCAGGGCGTCGGCGGACACTTCCACGTCCCCGCTGACGGATTTGAGCCTGCACTCCCTGAAGCTGCCCTTCATATTCAGGTCCCCGCTGATGGAGGTCACGGTCAGCCGCTCGGCCTTGCCGGCCCAGTGGATGTCCCCGCTCATGGACTGCATGGTCAGGTCCTCGGCGTCCAGGTCGGCGCGGATGTCGCCGCTGGCGCTCTTGAACTGGGCCACGCCGGCCGGCGGGTCCATCTGGGCAAAGGCGTCCAAATCGCCGCTGGTGGTGTCCAGCAGCAGGTGGGCCGCCGCCGCCCCGTCCCAGCGGATGTCCCCGCTCAGGCTCTGGATGTCCGCCACGATCCGGCAGTTTCCCGGCACGCAGATGCGGACGTGGTTGGTCTCCCCGCTGACGTTCACCCCGAAGCGCTGGACCGCCTGGGTCAGCTGGCGGATGGCGTCGTTGATGCTGCCGGCGATGTCCCAGGGGGCCCGGGGCTTGGCCGCCTGCTCGGTCTGCCCGCCGCCCGGGATCCGGCGCTGGGTGATGCGGAGGACGTCCCCGTCCATCTCGGCCCGAAGGCTGGTGTCCGGTCCGTGGGTCAGTTCCACGGTAATGCAGGGCCCTTCGCCCTGGAAGACCTCCACGGCGGCGTCCGTCAGCCGGGCCACCAGACGGCCCACCGCGGCGGGCTCAAAGGAAAGCGTCCCCTCCGGCAGGTCGTTGTCCGGCACGCTGACGCTCTTGTGCTCTTCTTTTTTCGGATAGGCGGAAACGATTTCCTCCATCCCCTTCAGGCTCTCGGACACCGCCGCCAGGACCTCTTCCTCCGGCAGGCCCTTTTCCGTCAGGTCCGCCCAGCGCTCCTGGCAGTTGTTCATTACCTCGTCCATCAGGGCCTGGGTCTCTTCGTTCATCACGGTGTTTTCAAACAGCTTTTCCACCATGCCGCGTACGGTTTCGTTCATACGTTTTTCCTCCCTTATGCTCCGGTGTTCCCGGGCGCTTGTCGAAGCAGCTGATCGATCAGCTTCCTGGTCGCGTCCCAGTTGGCCAGATCAGCCTTAAGTTTTTCCTCCCCCAGCGGGGTCAGGGCGTAATAGCGCCTGCGCGCGCCGGTCTGTTCGTCCCCCCAGAAGGAACGGATCAGCCCGCTGCCCTCCAGCCGCCGGAAGGCGGAGTACAGCGTGGCCTCCTTGAGCTCAAAGGCCCCGGCGGACGTCTCGCTGATGCTCTTGTTGATCCGGTAGCCGTAGCTGGGCCCGGCCCGCAGGTGGCTCAGGATGATGGTGTCCGTGTACCCCCGCAGCAAATCCGCTGACAGCCCCATGACGCACGCTCCTTTCGTTCTGATTCGCCTGAGATTGTTTGCGAGATACATTATAGATCATGTTACCTCGCCTGTCAAGGTATATAATAAAAAAACCAAAGACCCTCCCCGCTTTTCACGCTGGACGATCCACCTCCTCCCTCCTACTTCCTACCTCCTACCTGTTTCCCAGGTTCTTTTTCTCGTTGCGTACGCCCCAAAAAGATGATAAAATCGGATCATATATTTGGGAAAGGCGGGTAAACTTTAGAATGAGAGACATTACCAATCTGGATCTGCAGGCCAGGCTCGCGGAGATCGACCGCGTGATCGCCCAGGGCCCCTATACGGACGACTGGGATTCTCTGTGCCGCTGGGAGGCGCCCCAGTGGTTCCGGGACGCGAAGTTCGGCATCTTCCTGCACTGGGGGCTGTACAGCGTGCCCGCATACGCCAACGAGTGGTACTCCCGCAACATGTACATCCAGGGCATGGACCAGTTCAACCACCACGTCCAGACCTACGGCCCGCAGAAGGATTTCGGCTACAAGGACTTTATCCCCCTGTTCAAGGCCGAGCGCTTTGACCCAGCGGCCTGGGCGGAGCTGTTCCAAGCGGCGGGGGCCAGATACGTGGTGCCGGTGGCCGAGCATCACGACGGCTTCCAGATGTACAAAAGCGGCATTTCCCACTGGAACGCCTATGAAATGGGTCCCAAGAGGGATATAGTGGGGGATCTTTCCCAGAAAGTGAACGATTTCGGCCTGATCAACGGGGCCTCGTCCCATCGGGCGGAGCACTGGTGGTTCATGGGCCACGGGAAGGATTTTGACAGCGACATCAAAGACCCCATGCAGCGGGGGGATTTCTACTGGCCCGCCATGCCCGAGCCGGCCATGCAGGACCCCACGTCCGAGCCCTTCCCGACGGAAGAATACCTAAACGACTGGCTGGTCCGCACGGCGGAGATCGTCGACCGCTTTGACCCCAAGATCCTCTACTTCGACTGGTGGATCATCCACAAGGCCTTCCGGCCCTACATCAAAAAGCTCGCCGCCTATTACTACAACCTGGCGGCCCAGCGGGGCTACGAACCGGTCATCGCCTACAAGCACGATTCCTTCATGTTCGGCTCCGCCCTGCCGGACATCGAGCGCGGCCAGTTCGCCGCCGCCAAGCCCTACGCCTGGCAGACGGATACGGCCTGCGCCCTGAACTCCTGGTGCCATACGGAGCAGAACGTGTACCGCGATCCCGCTTCCCTGCTGCAGGACCTGGTGGACATCGTTTCCAAGAACGGCAACCTCCTTCTGAACGTCGGCCCCAAGGCGGACGGCACCATCAGCCCGGAGGACACCGCGATCCTGACCCACATCGGAACCTGGCTTCATAAAAACGGGGAGGCCATTTACGGCACCCGGCCCTGGCGGATCTGCGGCGAAGGGCCGACGGAGGTCAAGGAGGGCTTCTTTACCGACGGCATCAAGAAGGAATTTACGTCAAAGGACTTCCGCTTCACCCAGAAGGGCGATCAGCTCTACGCCATCGCCCTGCACCCCGCGGCGGACGGCCGCTACGGCATCCGCACCCTGGCCCTCAAGGAAGAGCCCACCCCGGCGGAGTTCAGCGGCATCATTCATAACGTCCACCTGGTGGAGGACGGCTCCGAAATCTCCTGGACCCGGGACGGCGAAGCCCTCCATCTGACCGGCCCCGCCCGGACGGATGGGGACCCGGTGGCCTTCCGGATCACGCTGGAATAAGACGATGGACGATTTCAGCATCCTTGAAATGCAGGAGATGCAGAAAGCCCTGCAGGAGAAATACAAAGACAAATGGGAGCCCATCGGCCCGGAAACCGGGAAAAACAAGCTGCTCTGGATGATCGGGGAGATCGGCGAGGCCGCCGACATCGTCAAAAAGAACGGCGGAACGAAGGCCTCCTCCGACCCATCCCTCCGGCCGGCCCTGGTGGAGGAGCTGGCGGACGTGCTGATGTACTATAACGACGTCCTGCTCTGCTACGGGATCAGCCCGGAGGAACTGAAACAGGCCTACCGGAAAAAGTTTGAAAGAAACCTGACCCGGTGGTAAGGGACCGGGAAGACAAATGGGCGCGCGGCAACCATGGCCGCGCGCTCTGTTTCTTTGGTCATCCGATCTGTTCATTTAATCCTCGTACCTCAGGCTGATGCTCATCCCGTCCGTCCCGCAGAGGGCGTCCGGGAAATACGCCTGGGCGGCGGGGAGATAGTCCTCCGGGTCCTTCAGCTTCTGGGAAAAGTGGCAGAGCCACAGCCTTCTGACCCCGGCGTCCCGGGCCAGGCGGCCAGCCTGGGCGAAGGTCATGTGGCCCCGCTCCCGGGCCAGGCCCTCGTCCTGGTCGTCCCCGTAGGTGGCCTCGGACACCAGGAGGTCGGCGTCCTCCGCCCCTTCCGTCAGGGCCGGGCAGGGGGAGGTGTCCCCTGTGAAGACCAGCTTGAGCCCCCGGCGCTCCGGGCCGGTGACATCTTCGGGCAGGATCTCCCGGCCGTCCAGCAGGACCCGGTCCCCCTTTTGAAGCCGCCCCCACAGGGGCTTGGGCAGGCCCAGGGCTTCCGCCTTCTCCGGCAGGAAGCGGCCCGCCCGGCGGACGGAAAACACATACGCCCTACTGGGCACCCGGTGCCGGGTGGGGATCGCCGTGAGCCTCGCCTCCGAAGGCCAGAGGGGGTGCAGCTGGTCCAAAGAGAGCCCTTCCCCCTTCCCCATTTCCCGGAGGTTCACCTCAAAGGGCAGGGGCCCGGCCAGGGTCAGGATGGGCCGCAGCTCCCGCTCAAGCCCCTCCGGCCCCAGGATCCACAGCGGTTCCGTCCGCCCCATGGACAGCATGGTCTGCAGCAGCCCCGGCAGGCCGAAGATGTGGTCCCCGTGATAATGGGTCAGGGCGATCACGTCTACCCCGATCCCATTGACCCCCGCCCGCCGGGCCGCGGTCTGAGTTCCCTCTCCGCAGTCCAGCAGGACGCTGACCCCCTGATACCGCAAAAACCCAGCCGTCAGCGCCCGTTCCGGCAAAGGCAGCAAAGCCGCCGTCCCCAGCAGCGTAAAGTCAATCATCCAAGCTCCTACCCCCACAAGCGGAGCGGGGCATACATATCAAAAAAGCCAAAAAGAATCCCCCGCCCCGGCAGTCCGTTTCATTGTACTGGCTGGGAGGGGGTTTGTCAAATCGCCCGATCAGTTTGTTGCGCTTCAAAAAGCACAACATTCTCTCGGGGGTTTTGAAGGGGGCGATGCCCCCTTCAGTGAAATCCGCAGCAGCGACATGCGCGGCGCGGGGTTCTGAGGGCCCGGAAAACCGCTTCCAGTGCAGTTCAGAGCAGTTTCAGTGCAGTTTTCAAAGAAAAACCGCTCTACGAATATGCCTGTTATATCAGGCATTTTTATCAATGTAGAGCAGTTAGAGCAGTTTTTTGGGAGTGATTCAGCTTTTTTATACAGAATCCTTGGCGGGAGGTTGCGCAAGCGATCGGCGGGAAAGAAACCGAGTATTCCGTGAAAGAGGCCTGCTGCTGGTATGTGGACGGACGTTCTGTGCCGTATGGGGCAGGGAATCAATTGTCATCTTTTGTCGGACCGGAAACACAGGACTTGTAAAATCGGGTTGACAGCCCGCCAGAGGTGCGCTTATAATTCGAGTACAGGGATGGATCCGCTGTATACTCGCGCCACCGAACGAAAGCTTACGCGGTATGTAATGCCGCCGGCCGCGAGGATGATCAACAGTTCAGGAGGTGAGCGTGTATGGCAAAACTGAACGATGTCGCCAATTTCTTTATCGCCATTGCCGGTGAGATGGCTGATGCCGGGCTTGGCGATGCAATGACGAACCTCCGTTTGCAGAAGATCCTTTATTACGCACAGGGATGGTCACTGGCGCGAAACGGAAAGCCGCTTTTTGATGAACCCATCGAAGCATGGCAGTTCGGCCCGGTGGTTCCCGCTGCATATGAATGGTATAAAAATAGCGGCAGAGGCGTACTTTCTGCCAAAATGCCTTCTGCATCCGCTTTCACGACGGAAGAAATGGAGCTCTTAACCGACGCTTTTGCCGAGCTTGACCAGTATTCAACCAGCGCTCTTGTGTCCATGACACACGGTGCGGATACCCCGTGGAGCAGCGCAAGGGAAGCCGGAAAAAGAAAGACGATCAGCAATGAAGATATTCGCCAGTATTTCCTGAACCATCCCCTGCTGACGTTCAAAGAAAAGGTAAGCCGCATCCCCATTGTCGAACCGCTGAGATATGAAAATGGCGTTCCGGTATTTGCAGCGGAGGAAGCATGGGACTATGACTGAAGCGAAGCCTTGGGAAATATGGTGGGCCTACGTGGCCTTTGAGGACCAACCGGACGGCAAGCGGCGTCCCGTGCTGGTGCTTGAGAACGGAGAGATATACGCCATCGCTCTGAAGATTACGAGCCATGAAGCGAGAAATATCTGGGGCGAGTACGAAATCGTCCAATGGAAAACCGCCGGATTATCCAAGCCGTCCACCATTCGTGTGACCAGGCGTTTACGGCTGAGAAATGAGGATCTGGACGAAAAGATCGGCGACCTCCAGCTGATGGACATCGCCAATCTGAAACGGTATCTGTAAAGCCTATATGCCTCCCCCATGATTCGGGGGATTTTTCATTGTTGGGTCTCGCAGAAAATAATGTCACCAATTTCACGAGTACATGTGATATCGTACATGCAGTGAAATGATCCAATTCATGGACAGGGCAGATTCCCGAAAGGGAGGCTATCTGATTCACATCTTCACACCGCCGGCAATCTTTTTTCTCTCCCCTCCTCCCTATCACACGGTCATGGACAAGGCTCCGGGGTTGATATTTTTTAGCTGAGCCGGTATCATGGAGAACAAACGAACGGTGATTCTCAAAGCCCGCGAATCAAAGCCAACCCTCTTCGTGCAGTAAATTTGCTGGAAAAACCTTCCACAGAAAGGCATCGACATGGTACGTATCATCACTTCCCTTTTTCTGATCATCTCATACGTTTTTACGCTTTGTCCTTTTACCTGTGCTGAAACAGATCACGCCAGGTTCGTCAGAGAACACTTAAAAGAACATTCCTGTATTCCCGATTATGTCATTGATGAGATGGTATTGCAGGAATTTCCTGCCGAATCCGAAAGAGACGGATACTCGACTTATAATCTGCGTATGTTTGCTTTTGAATGTAAAAGCAGTCTGTCGAATCAGCCTTTGATTTCTGTTTGGGTTGATCAGAATCAACAAATCCTTCATTGTACCTGTAACAAATATACCATTCAGGATTATATGCGCGACGCTGAGTATTATTATGCGGTAAAATCTTCGGTTCAGGCAGCCGCTGAATGGGAGAAACTGTATGGTCCTGTCCAGGAATGGGATGCGGAACGGTATCTTCAATTCCTGGAACAATACCATCAAATTCCAAACATCATCGAGGATGTATATTACAACTCAGGCAACTATTCATTAACTGGCATAAAGCCAACAGAAAATGATGTTTCTGTTCGAGAAGCAAGGGAGATCAGCGACCGCATCGTGTGTGAACATTTGGGAATCGCACCGGAAACATTAAGCGCATTGACCGTTGGAAGCACATACGATTTCGATCGCGGTCCGTCCTATGCGTTTCACTATTATCGTATGGACGAAGAAGATCGCTATGACGACATCTATCAGGTATTTATTCGTGTCTCTGATGGAATATGCCTTTTAGCTATCCGCAATTTTACCGACGAGGAGCAGGAAGAAATGAGACTTCACCCGGAAAAACTGGAGGAAATCACCAATCGAACCTGGTGGTCGGATCTGGAGGATTGGAAATCATATTTTGGGTGGTAAAGTTTTTTGATTCTTTAAAAATACGGGTTTTCATTCCATGGTTTCATTGTACCGCCTGCGACCATCCATAAAAAAAAGCGCTGCTGATGAGCTGTTTTCACTTCATCAGCAGCGCTTTCACGGTTCATGCGTCCGTTCGTTGGAAGGACAAAGCCGTCGTATAAAACCCTCTCCCCGTCATCCGTTCCATTTTTCAAAAACACTAAAAAACTTCCAAAAAACTGCTCTAACTGCTCTACATTATCAAATACACCTGATATATCAGTCGTTTTCGCAGAGCAGTTTTTTAGAAAAAACTGCTCTTAAACTGCTCTGAACTGCTCTCAAACTGCTCTTGACCGCCCGGTCAGAACGGCAGGACCTCGTCCACCACCACATAGCCTTTTTCCAGGGCGGCCTGGATGGGGTCTTTTTGCTTTGGCCTGCCCACCTTCACACGGTCAAAATAACGGCTCCCCATGCTCATGGTTTCCCCATACCCCTTCACCCGCATCGAGCGGTAGAAGTTGTTGCGGGTGAGGGCCTGGCGGTCCGATTCAAAGCAGTAGCGCTTGTAGGCGGTGAACAGGGCGCCGCGCTCGGTGCGGGCGGAGGGGTCCGGCGTCGTCTCCTCGGCCAGGAAGGCGGCCACCGTGTCCGAATCCATGCGGAACTGGTCCACAGCCTCTTTGGAGGCCGGGGATTCCCGGAGGCCGCCGGCCAGGTACATCTCCTCGAGAGCGCGGACGCACAGGGTGATCAGGTCGTCGATCTCCAGGAGAAGGGCCTGAAAAAGGTCAGGCCTTCGGGCCTTGGGCACCCGGTTCATCGGCAGGATCAGGAGACGGCGGTAAAAGCCGTTGGACTTTTCGGACTTGACGATGGGCAGCTCGTTGGTGCTGAAAATGAGGCGGGCGTAGCTTTTAAAGGAGAAGGCGTCCTTCCCCTTGGCCTCGCCCCGCAGGGTGTCCTCCCCCAGGATCTTTTTGATGGTGCTGGTGTCCTCCAGGGCGGTCAGCTCCAGGTCCGCGCAGGAGTTGAGCAGCTTCCCCACCAGGCCGTAGGCGGCAAAGCGCTGGCTCAGCTCGCTCAGGCTGATGCTGGCCAGGTTTTCGCTGCCGATCATCGCCTCGATCAGGCGGATGACGGTGCTCTTGCCCGTGCCCCCTTCCCCGTTCAGGATGAGGAACTTCTGCTGGCTGACGTCCCGGGTCATGCAGTAGCCCGCGAACTCCAGCAGCATCCGCCGGTCCTCCGGGTCCGGGGTGATGAAGCGCAGCCAGGCCTCCAGCTCCTGCCCGTGGGGCTTGCGCTCCGGGTCAAAGGCGTGGGGAATCTGGTTGATGACCCGAAAGCTCGGGTCGTGGGGGATCATCTTCCGGGCGACGGGATCATAAAACCCGTTGCGGAAATTGATCCAGTGGGCAGGGCAGCGGTTCACGGCCTCGAAGGTGGTCTGCAGGTCCGCGTCCCCGATCAGCAGGTCGTAGATGCGCCGGATGGTGGGGGCTTTGATGAACTCCGGGTAGCAGCAGCCCCGGATCAGGGTTTTGACCTTCGCCCCGCTCTCGTCGGGCCGGAAGCACCCTCCTTCGTACAGGTAGGGGACGCCGCCCATCACGAACATTTCCTGGGTCTCCTTGATGTGGCGGCAGACCTCCCAGTCGTAGACCCCCTTGACCCTGCCCCTGCCGTCGAACAGATGAAAGCGGGCCAGAGAAAGGGGGCCGGGCGCCGGCCCGGCCTCCCCCATGGGCGCTTCCCCTTCCGGCCCCAGGGGCGTTTCCCCCGTGGCCAGATAATGGTCGAACTGGGTCCGCAGCGCCTCGCTCAAAGCTGCGTCACCTCCCGGTCCAGCTCGTTGTCCGCCCGGGCCCGACGGGACAGGGCCGCCTGAAAGGCCGGGTCGTCCCAGAGACGGTCCCGGTCCCGGGCGGGACGTTCGGCGGCGCGGACCTGCTCATCCGCTTCCCGGCGGACGGCGCAGAGGAAGGCCCATTCTCGCCTGCGGCGCTCCTCCTCCCGCCGCCGGGCCGCGCGCTCCCGCTCGCGCTTCTGCCGCTCTCCCCGGCTGACCGGCCTGCCCAGGTCCAGGCCCAGGTTAAAGTCCTCGTTGATCTTCTTCACCGCCCCGATCATGGACAGGCCGAAGATCTGAGCCGTCAGGTCCGCCGCGTCCCCGCCGTGGTGGCAGGCGTGGCAGTAGCAGGTGCCGTCCTGATAAAAGGCCAGGTCCGGATGATTGTCCTCATGCCAGGGACAGCGGGCCCGCCCGGCCCGGAAGTACAGCCCGTAGGCCTCCGCCGCGCACTTGGCCGGCACCCGCTCCCGGATCACCTCAAACACATTCTTCTTCTCCCGATCCTCCTTCCCGTCCCATTCCCACAGGTCCGGCCTCCCAAGCCCAGGCTTCCTCCTCACCATCCAGACCCTCTTTTCAGGGTCGGACAGGCTCTCGTTTGGCCAGGGGGTCTCGTTGGGCCAGGGGGTCTCGTTCGGCCAGGGTTTTGCTTCGCTGGCGGGGTTGCTCTCGTTCATCCAGGCGTTCTGATTCATCCAGGCTTTTGCTTCGCTGTCGGGCTTGCTCTCGTTCATCCAGTCTCTCCTTTCGCTGTCGGGCTTCTTTCCGTTCATCCAGGCGTTCGTTTTGTGGTTTTCATGCACGTTTTCTTTCATCAATGTTCTCCTTCGTTGTTCTCTTTTGAGCCCCCTCCCGGGCTCGTTCCAATGGCTTCCAAAGTTTTCTGCATGCAAAAAGGACGCCTGGAATCATCTCCTGGCGTCCCGTCTGTCCGGACAATAAAAGCCTACCACAAAACCCACCCGAAGGCAAGCTGAAAAAGCGTTGAAAATCCCGATAAAACCATTGAAAAATCGTTGCAAACCCGTTGAAAAAGAAGCCAAATTTCCCCTGATTCCCCTGATCTTTCAGCAAAAAGGAAATGTTCGGATTTTCAGAAAAAAAGCTGCCCCCACCTTTCAGTGAAAGCAGCCTAATGCCTATTGCCTAATCCCTAATCCCTATTCCCTAATGCCTAATGACTACTCCCTCCCGGGGCCTTCCGGCCCGCTGCTCGGTGAAAACTACCCAGGGCTTACCAGCCCGTTCTTCGCTGAAAACTGTCCACTGGACAGTTTTCCTGGCGCTCAGAACCCACAGGACA
>OCVV011197645.1_pt1 | contig 10938 bp, 13 predicted proteins | sample 1539721 | NCBI WGS metagenome assembly OCVV01 (sample SAMN02144230, study PRJEB22623) | gut metagenome | biome: sheep rumen | host: Ovis aries | place: New Zealand
TTATTTTCTTTTTATTAAATCTATTAATTTTTTTCATCTCCTTTTTATACAATTTTACTATATCGTGTAAAAAATATCAATATTTTTAAAACAATAAATTAAAATTACTTGTATAAAAAAAGCACTGCTAATTATTTATATAATTAACTGTGCTTCTATAAATATATTTTTATAAACAGGTTTTATTCTGTAATTACGGGTAATTTAGCATACTCTGTCCAACCTGCAACATGTTTTCTAAGTATATCTGCATCTACATCATCTATTTTTCCGTCTAAATTCAAATCTGCGTTATATTTTGCTTCTTTATTTAATTTAACTCCTTCATATCCTGCTACATATCTTTTTAAAATTATCGCATCATTTAGCTTAACTTCACCATCTAAATTGACGTCACCAAAAACATATGTATATGGTAATTCTTCAAATTGTGTCCAACCTGCTATTTTTTTACGTAAAATTACTGCATCGATTATATCGACTTTATAATCCACATTAAGGTCTGCATTCATCAAAGCTTCGGAATTTAATTTAATTCCTCCAACTCCTTCCACATATCTCCTTAATATTATTGCATCATTTAATTTTACTTCCCCATCTAAGTTAATATCGCCTATTTTCCATTTATATGGAAGATCAAAATTCCATCCTGCAAAATATTTACGTAGTACATTTGCATCGAAATGATCAATTTTTCCATCTAAATTTATATCCGCATTAAGAAGTGCATCATCACTTAACTTAATTTCTTTCCATCCTGCTGCATATCTTTTTAAAATTATAGCATCACTTAAACTTAGTTCTCCATCTAAATTGATATCACCTATTTTCCATTTGTATGGTAAATCTACCTTCCACCCTGCAACATATTTACGAAGTAAAGTAGCATCAAAATCATCAATCTTTCCATCCAAATTTATATCTGCATTAGCTTTTGCTTCATCATTTAACTTAATACTTTTCCATCCTGCTGCATATCTTTTTAAGATTATAGCATCACTTAAATTTACTTTTCCATCTAAATTTACATCGCCACATATCTTCTTAGATTTTGTATTTTTTTCTTCTTTTTTAGATTCGGTTTCTTGTTTATTATTCTTTTTATTGTCTTGTTTAACTTCTTTCTTATCCTCTTGCTTTTTTTCTTCATTCTTGTTTTCGTTTTTATTTTCTTGAATCTTTTCACTTACACTGTTGTTTGCTTCTTCTTTCTCTATTTTGCTTTCTTCATCTTTCTTATTATTTGATTCATTTGTAGTAGTATTTTCAACTTCTTCTTTTATACTTTCAATTTTATCTTTTGCATTTTCTATTAATTCCTCTATCTCTTGTCCTTCTTCTTTGTTTTCAACAGTCTTTTGTGCAACTATTGCTAATTTTTGCATTTCGTCAATTGCTATATTATCTACATTAACATATTTCCCACATAATACTGCCACGGCATAAATAATTCCAATAATAAATTTATTCACCATAATAACTCCTCCTTTATAATTAGAACCTATTCTTATTATACCATGAAAAGCCTAATAAGTCAATTTTTACCGATTTCACGTTTACTCCTAATACCAATAAAAAAATGTGTATCTGTCTCTTACAAATACACATTTTTTTAATTTTAAAATTATTGTAGTTCGATAACTGCTCCAACTTCTTCAAATTTAGCTTTTAAGTCTTCAGCTTCTTCTTTAGCTACATTTTCTTTAATTGTCTTAGGAGCTCCATCAACTAAATCTTTAGCTTCTTTTAATCCTAATCCTGTAGCATCTCTAACTACTTTTATAACTTTTATTTTTTGATCTCCAGCTTCTTTTAATACAACATTAAATGCTGATTTTTCTTCAGCTGCTGCAGCTCCTGCTGCTCCTCCAGCTGCTGGTGCAGCTGCTGCTACTGCAGATACTCCAAATTCTTCCTCTATAGCTTTAACTAAATCTGCTAATTCTACTACTGTCATTTTTTTGATTTCTTCAATAAATTCTTCTTTATTCATTTTAAATCCTCCATTTTAATTAATTTTTTTAACGATATAAGGTCGTCACTCTAATTTTCATTTTTTTCTAAACTTTTAAATTACTAAAAATTTCAAAAATTATTATATTGCTAGGCAAAATTTTATAAAAAAAGCGGAATGTACGTGCTGTACATGAGCATTTTTTTATAATATTTTAACGACGCAAGATGATGATTTTTGGAATTTTTACTCTGCTGCTTCTTTTTGTGCACGTACTTGATCAACTGCAACTGCAAATTTTGTAATTGTACCAAGTAATGCTCCAGCAAGCATTGATAATAGAGCATCTCTTGATGGTAATTTTGCTAAAGTAATTATTTCTTCAGTTGTCATAACTTTACCTTCAACTACTCCACCTTTAATTTTATAGAAATCATGATCTTTTGTGAAGTTATATATAGCCTTTGCCGGTTCTAAATAATCTTCATCTGTCATAATAACTGCTGTAGGTCCTTCTAGCTTATCTTCTAGACCTTCAATTCCAGCTTCTTGCAAAGCTCTTCTTGTAATGTTATTTTTTATAACTTTATATTCAGCTTTTGCATTTCTTAAATCATTTCTTAAAGAAGTAACTTCTTCAACATTGATTCCTCTGTAATCTGTAAGTAATATTAATTTTGCTTCTTTCATTTTTGAAGCTAAATCTGATACTTGTTCTTTCTTTAGGTTTATACTTTTTTCACTTGCCAATTTATTCACCTCCAAGTAAAATAATATTTAAATTTAAAAAATTAAAAACACTTTTAATCTACCACCAAGGCATATTAAGAGTGCTTTTATTCTCTATTTATACACCTCGGTAGGACTTATCTGCCTACTGTCTTTGGCTATTTAATTATTCAATATAAATTCCAGGTCCCATAGTTGTTGATATTGAAATACTCTTGATGTATTGTCCTTTAGCTGCTGCTGGTTTAGCTTTTATTATAGCATCAATTATTGTTTGATAATTTTCTACTAATTTTTCTGTACCAAATGATACTTTTCCAAATCCTAAGTGAATAATGTTATTTTTGTCTAATCTATATTCAACTTTACCAGATTTAATTTCGTTTATAGCTTTTGTTACATCCATTGTAACTGTTCCTGATTTAGGGTTTGGCATTAATCCTTTTGGTCCTAAAACTTTACCAAGTCTTCCAACAACACCCATCATATCTGGTGTTGCAACTACTACATCATAGTCAAACCAGTTATCATTTTGAATTTTTGGTATTAATTCTTCTGCTCCAACATAGTCTGCTCCTGCTTTTTCTGCTTCTTCAGCTTTTGGTCCTTTTGCAAATACTAAAACTTTTAAAGTTTTTCCTGTTCCATTTGGAAGTACAACTGTACCTCTAACTTGTTGGTCTGCATGCTTAGAATCTACTCCTAATTTTACATGTAATTCAACTGTTTCATCGAATTTTGCTTTTGGCATTTTTTCGATAATTTTAAAAGCTTCTTCAGCTCCATACTTTTTGCCTTTTTCAACTAATTTAAGGCTTTCATTGTATCTTTTCATTAAAAATCCTCCTTTTGGTTTTAGCGAATGCTTTGCATTCTCCCATAATATATAATTATTTTTCAAAGAAACTATTCTTCAACTGTAACACCCATAGATCTAGCTGTTCCAGCTACCATGCTCATTGCTGCTTCTAATGATGCTGCATTTAAGTCTGGCATTTTTTGTTCTGCAATTGCTTTAACTTGCTCTTTAGTAAGTTTAGCAACTTTCTCTTTGTTAGGTTTTCCTGAACCTTTTTGAATTCCTGCAGCTTTTTTTATTAATACTGCCATTGGTGGAACTTTTGTAATAAATTCAAATGATTTATCTTTATATACTGTTATAACAACAGGGATTATAAATCCTGCTTGTTGAGCTGTTCTATCATTAAATTCTTTAACAAATTGCATAATGTTAATTCCTGCAGAACCTAATGCTGGTCCTACTGGTGGAGCTGGGCTTGCCTTTCCAGCTTCTATTTGTAATTTAATTTGTTTTACAACTTCTTTTTCTGCCATTTTGTATGGCACCTCCTTAATTTATTTTTTGAACTTGTGAAAATTCTAATTCTACTGGTGTTTCTCTACCAAACATAGAAACTAACACCTTAACTTTATTCTTTTCTTTGTTTATTTCTTGTACAATTCCTGTGTAACCATTTAATGGACCACCTAAGATTTGTACATTATCATTAACTGAATAATCTACTTTTAGTGAATCTTCAATTAATCCCATTTTTCTAATTTCTTCATCTGTAAGAGGTATAGGCTCTGTTCCTGAACCTACAAATCCTGTAGCTCCTCTTGTATTTCTAACTATATACCAAGTTTCTTCTGTTACAATCATTTTTATTAACACATAACCAGGAAATACTTTTTTAAGATTTGTTTTCTTATTTCCATCTTTGATTTCTATTTGTTCTTCCATAGGAACTATTATATCAAAAAAGTAATCTTCTAACTCTCTATTTTTTATAGTTTTTTCAAGGTCTGTTTTAACTTTGTTTTCGTATCCAGAATATGTATGTACTACATACCATCTTGGTACATTATCATAGTTATTTTGAGACATAATTTTAGCCTCCTTGTATTATTTTTTGCTTTCTTTATTAGCTGAATCCTCTGTTTTTACTTCAGTTTTTGTAGCATTCTTTTCATCAGAATTTTCTTCTTTAGAAGATTCTTCTGCATTAGCATTTTCATCAGTTGATTCTTCTGTAGTATTATTTACACTATATGAAGATTTGACTTTTTCTTGTAATGCTACAACTCCTTTTTTATTTGCAAAATCAAACACTACATCTAATACAAATACTATTAATGCTATTGCTAAAGTAAATGCTATAACAGCTATAGTATTATTTGCAGTTTGTTTTGCTGATGGCCAAATTACCTTTTTTAATTCAGCTTTCATATCTTTGAAATAACGACTTTTTTGTTTATTATTTTCTTTCTTTTCTTTTTTAGCCATTTTACTTCCTCCTTAAAATAGCTTAAACTATTTTGTTTCTTTATGTGTTGTACGTTTTTTACAGAACTTGCAATACTTAACTATTTCTAGTCTGTCTGTATTATTTCTTTTATTTTTTGATGTCATGTAATTTCTGTTTTTGCATTCTGTGCATTCTAGTATAATATTTTCTCTTGGTCCTTTTGCTGCCATTTTATACACCTCCGAATTGTTTAACTTTTTTCTAAAAAGTAATATTATGTACGATTTTACGTACTTGTGGCAGTGCCACTTATTTGAAACGATGTGATCGTATGTTCTAAGTTACATACGCTTTATTATTGTATCACTTTTACCACTATTTGTCAACGGTTTTATCAAAAAAAATGCAGATTTATGATTATTTTATGATAATGTCCTAAGTAATATTTTTTAAAAATGTCCCAAATATGATACAATGTGTCATTGAGGTGACAAAATGAAAGAGGTAAAATTAAGGATGAACGAACAAAGAAAATATGATGTAATTAAAGAAGTAGTTGATCATGGATTAAGTAAAGAAAGAGCTTCATTAAAGCTAGGATTAAGTATTAGACAAATAAATCGTTTGATAAAAATATATAAAGAGAAAGGTAAATCTCGGCTTTGTGCATGGGAATCGTTCAAAAAAACCAGCAAAATGCTTAGATAAATCTTTCTCTGAGAATATTATACTACTTTATCGTAACAAATATCAAGGGTTTAATCTAAAACATTTTCAAGAATATTTGGTAGAAGAAGAAAACATTGATGTTTCCTACTATTTCGTTTACACAACTTTAATGAAAGCAGGAATTGTATCTCCTAGAATTAGAAAAAAAACTAAAAAAAGATTAGCTAAAGAAAAATTAGAAAAAGAAAAAAAGCTTGTAGGAAAAACAGAAGAAGAAATTGAAGTTATTGTCAATCATGAAGTAGCTTTGGAAGACTCTCACCCAAGAGGTGAAAAGCCTAAATATTTTGGTGAACTTACTGAAATGGATGGTTCTAGTCATCTATGGTTTGGTGAAAAGAAATCTTGCTTACATTTAGCTGCCGATAAAACAACAAATACAATTGTTGGAGCATATTTCGATTGGCAAGAAACTTTAAATGGCTATTACAACGTATTCCGTCAAATTCTGGTTAATTATGGGATTCCTTACAAGTTTAAAACTGATAACAGAACTGTATTTAACTATATGTCTTTAAACAAAGATAAACGTACTTCTGATAAAGATGTTCTAACACAGTTTGGATATGCTTGCAAACAATTGGGTACTGATTTAGAAACTACCAGTGTATCTCAAGCTAAAGGCTTAATTGAACGTGATAATGGAACTTTTCAAGGTAGATTGATAAATGAGCTAAAATTAAACAACATTACTACAATTGAAAAAGCAAATGAATACTTGATTAATGTTTTCGTACCAAAATTTAACGCTAAATTCGCTTTAGATTACAAAAAATTCAAATCTGTATATGAAACATCACCCTCAGAAGAAAAAATCAATTATACCCTTGCAATTCTATCTCCAAGAAAAATTGACAATGGAAATTCAATCAAGTACAAAAACCAATATTACCAGCCTTATGAAAATGGTAAATTAAAATGTTTCAAACCTAAAACAGAATGTCTTGTTATTAAGGCTTTTGATGGTCAATTATTAGTTACAATTGATGACAAAGTATATGAACTAAGAGAATTACAATCTCATGAAAAATATTCTAAAGATTTTGATGTAATTCCTATGCCTAAAAGAGAAAAACAAAAGTATATTCCACCAATGAATCACCCTTGGAAATTGTCGTATTTTAAAATACAAGTAAAGAAAGCTCATAATCATCGTATCTATGCATAAATGAGATTTAAGACAAAAACAAAAACGGGATAAATTTTTCCCGTTAATGTTTAAAAATTTTTAGGACATTTTCAAAAAATATTGACACGGTTTTATCAAAAAAAATGCAGATTTTAACTGCATTTTTTGTAATTATTAATTTTATCGTTTTTGAACTGAATATCCAAATTTTCCTAACTTTTCTCCTTGTGCATAATATCCTCCATTTGCATAAGATATTAAATCACATTTAGATATATCAAAAGCTCCATTTTCATCTATATATTTATCATCTGCATCTATTGAAAGTACTTCTGCAATAAACATATGATGAGAGCCTAATTCTTTAATTTCTTTAACTCTACATTCTATTGAAGCAGGACTTTCTTTAATTAACGGACATTTTACAAAATTAGCTTTTTCTTTTGTAAGTCCCATTTCTTTAAATTTGTCAAATTTAGCTCCTGTTCTACATCCACACCAGTCCGTTGCTCTTGCTAAATCTTTTGTTGTTAAATTAATGACAAATTCACCAGATTCCTTAATTATATTATATGAATGTCTTGTAGGTCTTAAAGAAATATAGCACATTGCAGGATCTGAATTAATTGTTCCTGTCCATGCAACTGTAACAATATTTGATTTTTCCATTGTACCACATGTAACCATAACAGCAGGTACTGGATTAATAAATGTACCCGATTTCCAAATTACCTTTCCCATATTCTCCTCCTAAATTAAAAGCTCATCCTAGATGAGCCGAATTTTATTTTTTTCTTCCATAATTCCCTTTTAAAATAAGTCCAACACCTGCAGCAGCCATTCCTAAAATTAGTACATAATCGAACATAGATGTAGCCATAAAATTAATACTTACACTCATAATTATGCTAATTACTATAAAAACAACACTTAATCCTATAACGAATTTAGCCATAAAAGATTTTGGATTATAGAAGTACCATATAATACCAATTAATAAAGGGATAATTACTGTTCCTGATGATAAATTAAAGCTTCCTATTCTCCACATATACCATCCTGTATGAACCATAACTCTTTTACTTAACATAAATAATCCTGCAGCTAGTAATACAATTCCTACTAATAACTCTAATTCAGGGTTTCCCTCATCTTTTTTTAAGAAATTTTTCTTTTTTTCTTCAGCCATTTTTCTTGCTCCTTTTATTATTATATTATTTATATAAATATAATATAACAATTGGTAAAAAAAAGCAAGTTAAATTTAACAAAACTTATTGACTTTATATACTTTTTTAATTAAAATTATATTTAGAATATCGGAGGTACTTTAGATGAAAATAATATTTAACAGTTTTTTAAATTTACTTATAATTTTAATTATTATAATAAATTTACTATTCCCTTTACTTAGTATAGCATCATCTTCTCAATTCACAAAATACATTGCAATGGGAGATAGTATAGCTTACGGATATGGATTATCTAATAGAGACACTCAAAGCTATGCTCAAATCGTTAGATCAAAATTGAATATTCCAGCATCAAATTTTCAAAATATTGCTATATCGGGTATGACATGTAAAGAATATTATGAAAAAATTACTACAGACGAATCTTATAAAAACTCAATAAAATCAGCTGACTTAATTACTGTGTCAATAGGCTCTAATGAATTACTCGGAATAGCAATTAGCGCTGTTGCTAGTGTCACAGGAATTAATTCTAATGACTTTAACTTTGAAAATAAAGCTAAAGAAGCCTTTTTAAATGCAAGTGCACTTGAACAATTGAGAATGCTACATGATATATATTCTTTCTTTACAAGCAATGAAATAAAACAAAAAATTAATCTTAGTATTTCAACCTATTCCGAATACTGGGATAAATCATATAAATATATAAAATCTTTAAATCCAAATGCTACAATTGTTGCAACTCAGTTTTATAATCCTTACTATGAAATGTCTTTACTTAGCTATGACTTAGGTGGATTTGTAGATGAACCTATTTCAGAAATGAATAGAATATTAGCAGAGAAAAGCGACTCAGAAAATAACTATAAAATAGCTAAAATTTATAATGATTTTAATACAACAAATCCAAGACTAACAAATGTAGATATCAGTCTTTCAGAAAAGAAATTTGTTTTGGATCCTCATCCAAATGTAACAGGACATAAAAAAATCTCTACTAGAATATTAGATGCATTATCAACTGTATCTTCAAAAAAAGATATTTCCACATTAACTATATCTGAAATAAAAGATGCCATATATACAGGAAAAGAACAAACACCCAAAATTGAAATAAACGATAATAATACCACTTTAGTGGAAGACAAAGATTATACAGTTGTTTATATAGATAATATTAATATTGGTCAAGCAAAGGTTAATATAACTGGAATAGGAAATTATTCTGGAAATGTAATTAAAACTTTTAATATAAAACAAGCAGATGCAAAAGAAATAACTAGTTCAGATATTTCATCAATAGAAAATCAAATATATACCGGCTATAAAATAACTCCAAATGTAGAAATAAAAAATAATAATTCAATTCTTAAAAAAGATCAAGATTATATACTTACGTATCAAAACAATATAAATGTTGGCGATGCAAAAATTATTATACAAGGAGTAGGTAATTACTCAGGTACAATTACCAAAAATTTTAAAATTACTCCAAAATCAATCATCGAAGTCAACATATCGTCTATAGAAAAACAAATATATACAGGAACAGAAATAAAGCCTAGTATTCAAATATCAGACGGATCTTCAAAATTAGTTTTAGATAAAGATTATACAATTTCTTATAGTAACAATATAAACGAAGGTATGGCAGCAATAAACATAAATGGAATAAACAACTATCAAGGAACAATAACGAAAAATTTTGAAATTGTAAAAAATAACACAACAACATTAAAAAATATTGACAATCTTACATGTACAGAAATATCAGATAAGATTTATACAGGAAAACTAATAACACCTGAAGTAGTTCTAACAGATAATTCATATACTCTTATAAAAAATAAAGACTATATCTTGTCATATGAAAATAATATTAATATAGGTGAAGGAATTTTAACTATTACTGGTATAGGCGAATATACAGGAAAAATCACAAAACAATTTAATATACTTAGAAAAGATATTAATTTCACCTTAATAGATGATATCATAGATCAAAATTATACTGGAAAAGAAATAAAACCGCAGGTAACAATAACAAGTGATTATATAAAATTAAAAGAAAACAACGATTATACTATAGAATATAAGAATAATATTGAAGTTGGAACAGCAACAATAAAAATAACAGGAATAAATAATTATACAGGTACAATGACTAAAACATTCAATATAAAAAATAAAAATACTAACATTCAGAAAGAAAACAATGCTGATAGTACTTTAAAAACAGACATTGATGTTCATAGTATAAAAGAAAATAAGAAAAAATCAAATAATTTGACTTTACCATACACAGGATTTACTTATATATTTGGTTTAGGAATACTAGTTTTTTGTATATTTATGATTATAAACTATATAAATTATAAAAGAAATAATATTTAAAAAAATAAGATAGGATATTTAATATTCTATCTTTTTTTATAAAAAAAAATCTAGCGACAACCTATCTTCCCAGCAAGGTAACTCGCAAGTATTTTCGGCACTATTCTGCTTGACTTCTGTGTTCGGAATGGGAACAGGTATTACCAAAATAGTCATCATCACTAGAAAATTATTGTATGCTAAAGCACACTCAAAAATACATAGATGAATGGCAAGTTTTAGTTATTAACTTCCTTCGATTCCTTGCTTAACTTTTTTGTGGTTAAGCCCTCGATTTATTAGTATTGGTTGACTTAATACATTACTGCACTTACATCTCCAACCTATCTACCAGTTAGTCTTTCTGGAATCTTACTACCTTGACGGTATGGGATATCTTATCTTAGGGTGGGCTTCACACTTAGATGCTTTCAGCGTTTATCCCGTCCGAACTTAGCTTCTCAGCTATGCCACTGGTGTGACAACTGATGTACCATCGGTTCGTTCAGCCTGGTCCTCTCGTACTAGGGCCAACTCCCTTCAAATATCCTTCGCCTGCGACAGATAAGGACCGAACTG
>OCVV011266542.1_pt1 | contig 10935 bp, 8 predicted proteins | sample 1539721 | NCBI WGS metagenome assembly OCVV01 (sample SAMN02144230, study PRJEB22623) | gut metagenome | biome: sheep rumen | host: Ovis aries | place: New Zealand
TAAATGTCATAAAGGAAAGACAGGCTGCGAATCTGAATCCTAAAGAGCCTACAAAAGATAACGGTGATGTGGATCTGACCGGCACAAGTTATGCAAAGAGGATATTGCAATTAGCTGATCTCGATCCTTATTGCTTCATGTTTGCGGTAGGGAGTAATCATAAATCAAATGGTAATGTAAGCTATGCAACCGAGCATGATAAATATACGGTATATTATGGATTTTATATGGCGACCGCGGATTCGGAGCCCGTATATTATTATAACGGTGAATGGACAAAAGCTAATCCCAGATATAAAGATTCAAGTGCTATCTTTACTAACAGAAACGTTGTCCAGGTCGGCCCTCTTAAGGGCAAAAGACTCCAGTACTATCTTGTGGCCAACAAGACAGGAAAGGGCAGTGTAGACAGTAGCAATTTCTGGAACTGGCTTAAGGCAATGCATTAATTGAATATATTTAAATATGGTAAAAAAAGGAAAGATCGCCCTGCTCACCGGGCAGGCCGATGAAACATATCAAAAAGAATTCGTTACGGGCGCAATGAGGTCTGCTTTTAAGGCAGGCTATGATCTTTGCGTCTTTTCCATGTTCATAAAATACCAGTCAAGCAGGGAAAGAGAGATCGGAGATTCGAATATCTATAATCTCATTAATTATGAGATGTTCGATGCTGTCATTGTGATGAGCGATACGATCCAGACCCCCGGTGTTGCCAAAAAGATCGAGGACCGCATTCATAAAGAATATAAAGGCCCGGTCATAATGGTAGACGTGGAGAGTGAATATTTTAAGAGTTTCTGGACAGACGGATATCAGGAGATCTACGATACCGTTTCACATCTTATAGAAAAACACGGATGCAAAGATATAGAATTTCTATCCGGTCGTTCGTTCCACAGACATTCGATAAGAAGAGCGGAAGCGTTTAAGGATGCCATGAAGGATCACGGACTTGCGGTTAGTGATGATAAGATATCCTGGAGTGATTTCTGGTACACGGGAGGAGCTGCTTTCGCGGAGCATCTTCTTCATGACAGAGAGAATCTTCCGGATGCCGTAGCATGTGCTAACGACCACATGGCCATAGGACTTGCGGATGCGTTAGAGAAGGCGGGCATAAATGTGCCTGAAGATCTGGCAATAACCGGCTACGGAACAATAGAAGAAGGACGAAATTCACCTAAAGCCCTCACCAGCTCCTATGTTCAGGGCGAATATTACGGACAATATGCCGTTGAATGTGTTCTTGAAATGATGGACGGCAGGGATATAAAGGAGCCGGAGTATGAGTCAACGCTCTTTATCGGAGAGAGCTGCGGCTGCGACGGCAAATCAGATGTGTCTTTAAAGAGAGAGCACTGGTCCTCTAATGAATCGGAAGCCGGATTCTATTCTCTTCACAATACGATGGAGGGAGATCTTCAGAACTGCGATTCGATCGATTCCTTCCTTGCGGAAGTCTGTGAACACATGTATAACTTAAAGAACATCGACAGGATCGACATCTGCCTGAATGATTCCTGGCTTAACAGAGATATTCCCGAGATATCGGGATTCCCCACGGACGGATATACGGACAGGATCATATGGGCCATCAGCTATGAATCCGACAAGCCCAGGGACGGGAAATACGGACTTGACAGGAGCTTTGATAAAAAAGAGCTTCTTCCTGCGATGGATTCGGAAAATCCTGCGGGCTATATATTTACACCTCTTAATTTCGGACAGTATTCCTTCGGTTATACCGCGATCAATTTCGGCCAAAGAGCCGATTCCTATACAGAAACATTCAGATTATGGAGTCAGGCCTTATCAAGAGGGTTTGAAGATCTTAGAAGAGCCCTCCAGATCAAAGAACTTGAAAGAAGACTTGCACTTCCTGCAAGCGAGAAAGTGGCTAAGGATGTCGACGAAGAAGATCTTGTTCTTGTAAAAGAGATCCTTGACAATAATCTTTTCACATATCATTTCCAGCCGATAGTAAATGCATCGGACGGAAGCATATATGCCTACGAGGCACTTATGAGATCCAAAACGGAGAGGAGGATCTCGCCCCTTTCCATACTCGACTGCGCCGAGAATCTGGGAAGGATGCAGGATATAGAGCGGGCTACTTTCATAAATGTCCTGGCTATCCTGGATGAGAAAAAGGAAGAGTTCAAAGGCCGAAAAGTCTTTATCAACAGTATTCCCGGATGCAGACTCGAAGAAGAAGACAAGATAAAAGTGGTGGATAGCATCACGATGTCAAACGGCGGAGTCGTCATAGAACTTACCGAATCTGCCGAGCTTGACGACAGCGACCTCGAAAGACTAAAAAAGGGATTCGAGGAAATGGGCGCCGGCTTTGCCATAGATGATTACGGCACCGGTTATTCCAATGTTTCAAATCTTTTAAGATATATGCCGAACGTGGTAAAGATCGACAGGTCACTTCTTACGAATATTCAGGAAAGTCCGCAGAAGGAACATTTTGTAAGGGACATAATCGAATTCTGTCACGACAATGATATCAAAGCACTTGCGGAAGGCGTTGAGACCGCAAGCGAGCTACGATGCCTTATAAGGATGGGCGCAGATCTTATCCAGGGTTATTATACCGCCAAACCTTCTCCCGAGATCCTTGACGTTATAGACCCGACCGTAAGAGAAGAGATCATAAGGATAAATAAAGAGATAGAAAACGGCGAGGACAACAGGTTCATGGCCGGCAATACCACAAGAGTATCTGTCAGCCAGCTCATGCGTGAGCGTTTTTCGACTATCGTTGTCGGATCTGAGGATGTTAAATTCAAAAATATAACCATAGTCGGCGCACCCGGAAGGGAGCAGCTGATGGATCTTGTCATATTGGACGGATACAAGGGCCAGATCACGTTAGAGAACGTTACTCTTTCAACGTCCGGAAATCATCCCTGCATCAGGATCGGTAATGACTGCAATGTGGGCCTTAAGTTTATGGGCGGAAACAGATTAAAGGGCGGCGGTATCTTAGTGCCCGAGACATCAAAGTTAAATGTTGAAGGAAAAGGAAGCATCATCATCCAGGCCGGCGGAGACCAGTGCTTCGGAATAGGAAACGTTTTAAACAAGAAGCACGGCGACATCGTATTCTTCATTGACGGCGATATCACGATGGAATTATCCGGAGCCGATTCGGTGGGCGTAGGATCAGGCCTTGGAGGAAACATCGCATTTAACAAGGGCAGATATATCTTTAATATTAATTCCGATTCAGCGGTCTGTGTAGGCTCGGTAACCGGTCCTACAAATATAAGCCTTAATATGTGCAATCAGGAAAGCAGGATACTGTCCAAAAAGGCCGTTAGCATAGGAAGCCTTTACGGTGATACATATATCAACATGAAGAACTGCAGCGTTCTTACAAGGATAACGGGTCAGCAGGCTGTTGCCATAGGTTCGCTTGAGGGAATGATCCTTAAATATGAGGCAAGAGAGATCGCTGTAAGAGCGGACATCAAAGCCGGAGTGGGTTCGTGTATAGCGGCCCTGTGCGGAAATACCGATATTCAGATAGATGATACCACAATAGATTATAGCGGCGTCGGAAATGAATTATATGTGATCGGCGGAATGATGGATGATACCCACGGAGAGCTTTGCGACTGCGATATGAATGTGGATCTAAAGAGCGAGAACGGATGCTTCTCGAGGGCGTCGAAGGACAGCCTTTACATACAGAACGGGCGCTTTACGGGAGTGGATGGAGACTGGGGGTAGATGGCCGAGTGCGGCGCTTGAAGCCTGAAATGCTTGGCTTTTCCGGGGGAAGTTTTCGGGAAGGTTTACTTGACAAGGAAAAGATAAGCCCGTAAAATATTTGATTGTAACAAGCAGGATTAGTCTATCGGTAGGGCGCCAGCTTCCCAAGCTGGATAGGCGGGTTCGACTCCCGTATCCTGCTTTTTTATTTTTGGTTTTTTGTTTTAAAATGGGCTTTGTATTTAAGTAAGGCTAAAGGAGATATTTATGCGTATAGGAATGGGTTATGATGTTCATAAATTTGCCGAGGGCAGGGATCTTATCTTGGGCGGGGTGAAGATCCCCTATGAGTCAGGTCTTTTGGGACATTCGGATGCCGATGTTCTTACCCATGCCATCATGGATGCCCTGTTGGGAGCCGCAGCCCTGGGAGATATAGGAAAACTCTTTCCTGATACGGATGATAAGTACAAAGGCGCGGACAGCATCGAGCTTTTAAAGGATGTCGGAAGGCGCCTCGAGGAGAAAGCCTTCCTTATAGAAAACATTGATGCGACGATAATCGCGCAGGCACCCAAGATGCGACCTTATATCGATGAGATGAGAAAGAAGATCGCGGACGCGCTGCTCATTGACATAGATCAGGTCAATGTTAAGGCTACGACAGAGGAAGGCCTTGGCTTTACCGGCCGCAAGGAAGGAATCGCATCCCAGGCGATCTGCATGATCACATCTGCCATGGATGCGGGAGGAAGAACTTTTACAATGGATGCGGACAGGGCCGGAATGACTGGGATGGCCGGCGTGAGAAACTGCAGTGCCTGTCCGGGCTGCGCAAGGATCTGAAGTTTGATTGCCAGGGGGCCAGGGCGCTGAGTCTGCTGATTTCCGGTTTGCCGGTCTTGCTGAGTCGCCGATTTACTGAGTTGCCAAATTGTTATTTTTTTGACGGCCGAAAACAAAGTGTAATTTTTGTTTTATTTTGTCAAGGAAATTTCCTTGACAAATTTTGACAAAAAAAACAATTTATTTTTTATGGTTAATTAATTAACAACCCGATCGAGCAGTGATCGAAGATAGAAATCGTCAGTGGCGGACCGAACGAAAGCAGCGGGCCGGACGAAAGCAGAGGCATAGGAGAAAAGATACAAAGAGGAAAAGAGACGGCGTAAGATAAGAATCAAAGAAAGAAAAGAAATAGGAAAACAGGAAAAAAAGAAGGAAAAACGCTTGACGTGACCACTATTATATGGTATTCTACTAAGGCAAAAGAGTTCGGCTCTTTTTTTTGTGCGTTAAAAATTTGCGCGGAGGTATTGAAATGCGTACACAGATCACATTAGCTTGCACCGAATGCAAGAACAGAAATTACAACACAACAAAGGACAAAAAGACTCATCCCGACAGGATGGAGACAAAAAAGTATTGCAGATTCTGCAAGACTCACACATTACATAAGGAAACCAAGTAAGAAACAGAGAGGGTTAAAAGATGGCAGACAGTAAGTCTAAGGAATCCAGGATTTCCACGTTTTTTGACGGCATTGCTTCGGAGTTTAAGAAGATTTCCTTCCCCGATCGTAAGACTATCATTAAGCAGACGGCTACAGTGACTATTCTTTCGATCATACTCGGAGTACTTATTGCCTTAGTCGATACTATTTCCCAGTATGGTGTTAATTTCCTGACGATGTAAGGAGGAATCATGGCAGAACCCGCATGGTATGTGGTCCATACTTATTCCGGATATGAGAATAAGGTAAAGGCCAATATAGAAAAGACCATCGAGAACAGACACCTTGAGGACGAGATCATCGAGGTACGTGTTCCGATGCAGGATGTTTTGGAAGTAAAGAACGGATCCAGGAAGACGGTTCAGAAGAAGATGTTCCCCGGATATGTTCTTATAAATATGGTAATGAACGACGATACATGGTACGTTGTTCGTAATACGAGAGGTGTTACCGGATTCGTAGGACCGGGAAGTAAGCCCGTTCCCCTGTCCGATGCCGAAATGAAGCCCCTTGGTATCAAAGTTGAAAACGTTACCGTTGACTTTGAAGAAGGCGATATGGTTTCGGTTGTCGCAGGTGTATGGCGTGATACGGTAGGTGTTGTTCAGAGAATGGATTACGGTAAGCAGACAGCCACGATCAACGTTGAGATGTTCGGTCGTGAGACGCCTGTCGAGATAAGCTTCGCAGAGATGCAAAAAATGCGCTGATAAAGCGAGGAAAAGTCACAAATCGTTGTGCTTGCACAAAACGATTTGCGACCTTGACGAGCGAACACACATGAGTATGTAGTGCGATAGCACGGAATACGAATGGGTGTAGCATCGCGAGAGCGAAGCGGAGCGATGCGTGTATCAGCGATTTTTATATAGCAACCTCGGTTGCTAACGTGGGAGGGGATCTCCCCCCGCCACCACCACATTTTTTAAAATTTTTCAGGAGGTGCCAAAATGGCAAAGAAAGTAGAAGGCTACATCAAGTTACAGATCCCTGCCGGCAAGGCGACACCGGCTCCCCCGGTTGGTCCCGCTTTAGGTCAGCACGGAGTAAACATCGTTGAATTCACTAAGGCATTCAACGCACAGACAGCAGATAAGGGCGATGTTCTTATCCCTGTTGTCATCACTGTTTATGCAGACAGGAGTTTCAGCTTCGTAACAAAGACTCCCCCTGCGGCTGTCTTATTAAAGAAGGCATGCAAGATCCAGTCCGGATCCGCTGTTCCCAATAAGACCAAGGTTGCAAAGATCTCCAAGGCCGATCTTCAGCAGATCGCAGAGACCAAGATGCCTGACTTAAATGCAGGTTCTCTTGAGGCAGCCATGAGCATGATCGCAGGTACCGCCCGCAGTATGGGTATCACTGTGGAAGAGTAAGGAGGAAGATAGTATGAAGCACGGAAAGAAATATAACGAAGCAGCAAAAGCTATCGACCGTATGACACAGTACGAGCCCGCTGAGGCGATCGCACTTGTTAAGAAGGCAGCGGTAGCAAAATTCGATGAGACCATCGAAGTACATATCCGTACGGGTTGTGACGGACGTCACGCAGATCAGCAGATCCGCGGCGCCGTAGTTCTTCCCAACGGTACAGGTAAGAGTGTAAGAGTTCTTGTTTTCGCTAAGGGTGAGAAGGCAAGTGAGGCTGAGGCAGCAGGTGCAGATCACGTTGGCGGTGAGGAGCTCATTCCCAAGATCCAGAACGACGGATGGCTTGATTTTGACGTTGTAGTTGCAACACCCGATATGATGGGCGTTGTTGGTCGTCTCGGTAAGGTTTTAGGTCCTAAGGGACTTATGCCCAACCCCAAGGCAGGTACCGTTACAATGGACGTTACCAAGGCAGTTAACGATATCAAAGCCGGTAAGATCGAGTACAGACTTGACAAGGCAAATATCGTACACGTTCCCGTTGGTAAGGCATCCTTCTCCGAGGAGCAGTTAAAGGAGAACTTCGATGCACTTATGGAAGCTATCGTAAAGGCTAAACCCGGTACATTAAAGGGTCAGTACTTAAGAAGCATTTCCATAGCTCCCACAATGGGCCCCGGTGTTAAGATCAGCACCGCAAAGTTCTAAGAGACAGCAGTTTCGGTAGACAGCAGTTTAGAAAGACAGCAGTTTCAGGGAGATCAGACATTGGTTATAATCGCAGCAGTTGATAAAAACTGGGCTATAGGCAATAAAAACAAGCTCCTTGTGAGTATCCCGAATGATATGAAGCATTTCAGGGAGACTACCACGGGACATATCGTGGTAATGGGAAGAAAGACACTCGAAAGCTTCCCGCAGCAAAAGCCTTTGCCTAACAGGATCAATATAGTGATGACAGCCAATAAGGACTATAAGCCCAAAGACGTTACAGTAGTCAATTCCTTAGAAGAGCTTAAAGAAAAGCTTGCCGCTCTAAACGAAGAATTTCCGGAAAAAGAAGTCTTTGTGATCGGCGGAGAGAGCATATACAGACAGCTCATTGAAGATTGCGATAAAGCGATCCTTACGAAGATAGAAGCCGGATATGAGGCAGATACGTATTTCCCGGACCTTGATGAGGATCCGTCATGGGAGATAACGGATTGCTCCGACGAGCTTACATGTTTTGACATATGCTACAGTTTCGTAACATATGAGAGGAAAAGATGAGAATGAAAAGACCACCGGAAATCCGGTGGTCTTTTGTCGTCGCTATTGTTTTATCGTCGCTTTCGTTTAAATGCTGTGGCTGCTCTGACAGGCTCTAGCGTCTTTTGATACGGATATCCGTCAGGGCTACCTGATCGCCTGTGATGGCCACATATACGTTTTCCACATCCTCGTCTATGGTAGTGATGTTGTCTATATCAATACCGAGGTTAGTGGTCTTAGTAGTAATACGGTTTCCTTTTTTCTCGATCAATACTTCGACTTCAAGACCTTTTTTATTCTTTTCGCGCCAGATCTCCCATCCGGGAAAATCCTCCGTCTTTTTCATCTTAAACCTGTTCTGGGAGTATTTGAAATCTCCTTCATTTTCACCGTTTAGTTTTATAAGGGCATATTCATGGTAGGCAGGGCCGTTAACCTGTCCGTCACCCGAGTGGAAAAATACGATATAAGGGCATTGCCATATAAGATTAGCCCCCGGAAGGCTCATTGTATGGAAAGTGAGTTTTAGCCTCTGAGAGAGCCTGATACCGATGGTTGAAGCGGATCGGGTATGATCGATCTGAACATTGTTTATGTCGGATTCAAGATGGTCGATGTAGCTGATCTCCTCGGCTATTCTCGGTATATCGCCGATGCCCGGTGATTTGCCGGTGGTTTCGACCTTTATGTCATTTATATCGCAGTTCTCACCGGTAATGCCTATATAGAAAGATTTTGAACGATCAAAAAGAGCTATAATGAGTTCCTTGGTACATTCGGGTCCGGTCATTACGATCTTTACGTGGTCTTCAAATCTGCCGGCGGTTATTTCGTAGTCATGGGGCGGACCTGCTTTTTTTGTGACATTTCGCACTTCAATCTTCCTGGCGGCAGTAGATATGATGTGGTCGTCAAACCAGAGTTCGCCGTACTCAAGATATTTATATACGTTTATGGTCTTTTCGTCGGTGTGGACCCTTCTGTCATATGAGTCAAAAAGAATCAGTGAAGGAGCGGAAAAACCGTTCTTTCCGTCGAGATTGGAGAAGGACTTAAATGTGATCTTTCTTTCTTCTCCTTCAACGGGTATACCGACCGATACGGTATGCCTGTATTCCCCGCATTTTAAGCTGCTCTCAAGGGTGTAGCTGTCTTCGGATGCGGCTATATCGGTGTCGGAATCGATGATCTTTACCATAAGGTTGGCATAGGTGGGGTCGAATTCCTCGCCTGCTCCCTTGATAAAGGCCTCTCTTATAACGAAGTCAGGAAGGGCGTTATGACCATTGCTGCTTGTGGTCATTGAAATATATGCATCAGCTACGGCTATGATCCTGGATATTTCGGGGATCTCTTCGCCTTTAAGCCCTTCGGGATATCCGGTACCGTTATATTTTTCCCTGAATGAATAGGCGCTTTGTGCCAGATAAGGGAATTCGGTGATGCTTGACAATATCTCCCTTCCGATGACGGGCATCTGCTTAAGTACTTCCGCATCATGAGGATCCGGATCGTTTTCGTTTGCGATCACACTGTCGGGAATGCCGATGCGGCCGACATCGTGAAGCAGGGCAGCATAATATACCATATCGCACTCTTCTTCGCTTTTATGGGCGCTTACGGCAAGTTTCCTGGCAAATTCGGCAGTCATGGACGAAATCCCCCTGATCCGTTCGTCTTTTTTTTCTACAGCGGAAACAAAGGAGGTCGCAGTCTGATGGAAGATCCTCTGGAGTTTTAAGTTTTCACCCTGCATATTTTCAAGTTCGATATTGTGGGCTCTTATGACTTCATTATTGATGTCGAGATAAGTGAATATATATAAACTTATGGATACTAAGACCATGGACATATTTACAAGGGAGATCCCGTAAGCGAAAGCCTGGATCACGGCGGAAATTATAGGTACAAATATATAGAGAACCATGGAAGTATAAATGAGTCTGCTGAAGATCTTTTTATACTGTCTTATGACCGTGTATTGCGTGATGGGACATATAATGGGGATGATATAGGCAATAAAGAAGAACTGTCCTCTGTGGTAGGTATTGCTTGCGTCAAAGTAATAATAAAGATCGGTGAGTGCGGACACTACGGAAAGCGCCATACCCGCTATGGACAGGTATGCCACGATCCTGAGACGTTTGGGAACGGAGGGTAGTTTTCCTTCGGTAAGCAGCCAGTCGGTAAGATAGAGATTAAATCCGAATACTACGGCGGGCGTTAAAAAGAAGACGAGAAGATTGCTGACGCGGACCATGACATATCCTTTAAGTCCCGCAACACCGGCGTATATATATGCCTGTCTGTCAAACCATAATAAAAATAAGGCGATGAGTTCCATAAGAATGAGGATCTTTTTTCTTCGAGCGGGAAGAAAATGCGTAAAGGCGAGAAGCAGGGCAAGTATACCGCAGCTTCCGCAGAGTATGAGCATGATATCGAGCTGGTATTCGATTAAGAAATTAAACATAAGGGCTCCTTTGCTGTCACCTTATTTGTGGATTATAAAAAACTCATCCAGTTTTTCGAGAAGTTCGTTTTTTTGTATCGTTTTCAGAAAATATCCTTCAGGCTTTAAGGAAACGACTTTCATGACGCTTTCCTTATCCCCTTTTCCCGTGAGGAACATAACGGGAATGTCCTTTGTCTCATCATCGGCTCTGAGCATTTCAAGAACCTGGGGGCCGTTTGTGACAGGCATTTCATAATCCAGCAGGATAAGATCGACTTTGTTGCTGCCAAGCCACTTTATGGCCTGAAGGCCGGAATTGGCCATAGATACTCTGTAGGTTGACCTGAGCCATTCTCTGACCAGCGAAAGGAAGGAGGGGTCATCATCCACTACAAGGATACTCTTTCTAAACTCCCCTTCGTCAAATTTTTTAACGTAATCGGCTACGCATTCTGTGAAGGCCGTATTATCGATGGGACGGGTAAAGGTTTTGTGGATAAGATCATTGGGGAAATGATCGCAGACATACTGCACGTTTAACTGATCGCCGGCAACTATCATCTGCAGACCTTTATCCTCCATTTTTTCGTAAAGAAAATGAAGCGTATCTGAATGG
>OCVV011336682.1_pt1 | contig 10934 bp, 9 predicted proteins | sample 1539721 | NCBI WGS metagenome assembly OCVV01 (sample SAMN02144230, study PRJEB22623) | gut metagenome | biome: sheep rumen | host: Ovis aries | place: New Zealand
ATCCGCAGCAGCGACATGCGCGGTGCGGGGTTCTGAGCGCCCGGAAAATGTGCCGGTGGCACATTTTCAGCGAAGAACGGGCCGGTAGGCTCTGGACAGGTATTTTTGCGGAGCAGAATGACACATGGAAAGCGAAGCCCACTCCACTTCTGCGGAGCAAAAATACATACCTTGCGGATTTTCCGCCTGGGGCTGTGAGGGCCCGGAGATTGTGCCAGTGGCACAATCTCACCGAACAGCGGGCCGGTAGGCCCTGGAGAAGGGACGAGAGGCAAATCCGTCGGGGGGTTCCGTAGGGGGGCGCAAGCCCCCCATGCGTGAATTTACATTTCGGTTTTCTTGACGTAAAGATCGGAAGCTTATATAATGGAACCAATCGACATCCCGCCGTTTTCGCGGGATCAAACGGAAGCGCTTGAAGAAGGGAAGGAGGTAGCGTCCCGGAAAGGCGGGACGCGACAGGATATGGCCACGCTGCACAATACCGCCGCCAGGGGAGATTTTGCCAAAACCGTTCTGATGCCCGGCGATCCGCTCAGGGCTAAGTTCATCGCGGACAATTATCTGGAAAACGCCGTATTGGTCAACAACGTGCGCGGCATCCAGGGCTACACCGGCGAGTACAAGGGCAAGCGGGTGTCCGTCATGGCGTCCGGCATGGGGATCCCGTCCATCGGCATTTATTCCTACGAGCTGTTCAACATGTACGACGTGGAGAACATCATCCGCGTGGGCTCCGCCGGGGCCTATGACCCGGACCTCAAGGTCCGCTCGGTAGTGGCGGCCATGGGCGCCTTCTCCAATTCCGCCTACGGCGAGCAGTTCGGCTTCCAGGGGAACCTGTGCGCCTGCGCGTCCTATTCCCTGCTCAAAGCGGCGGAGGAAGCGGCGGGACGGCTGAACGTGCCGCTGATCATCGGCCAGACCTATTCCTCGGATACCTTCTATTCCGACCGCAGCCAAATAGACGTGCTGCGAAAGCTCCACGTCCTGTGCACGGAGATGGAAGCCTACGGCCTGTACCTGAACGCGGCCCGGGCGGGAAAAAACGCCCTGGCTCTGCTGACCATTTCGGATAACCTGAGCACCGGCGACATGTGCACGCCCCAGGAGGTGCGCGAAACCTTTACACAGATGATGGAAATCGCGCTGGAGATCGCGTGAGGCTGCTGGTTTCCGCCTGCCTGCTGGGCGTGATGTGCCGCTACGACGGCCAGTCCAGGCCGGATGAAAAGGTCCTGGGCCTGCTTAAAAACCATGTGCTGGTCCCGGTCTGCCCCGAGCAGCTGGGCGGCCTTTCCACGCCCCGCTGCCCCTGCGAGATCCGGGGGGACCGGGTCATGAGCCGGGACGGGGACGACCGGACGGCGGAATACGAGAAGGGCGCGCTGGAAGCCCTCCGCCTCTGCCGCCTGTTTTCCTGCGAGGCGGCGGTCCTCAAGGCCAAAAGCCCGTCCTGCGGCCTGGGCTGCGTGTACGACGGGACCTTTTCCGGTACGCTCCGGCCGGGCGACGGCGTGACCGCCGGCCTGCTGATTCAGAATGGCATTCCGGTTTATACGGAGCAAAATCTGCCCGGGGATTTTGAAAAAACAAAGTGAGATCTATGACGCATACTGAAATTACCCAAAACGCCCTGCTGGGGCAGGCGGTCGGAGACGCTTTTGGGGTCCCGGTCGAATTCATGTACCGGAAAGAGGTCCGATCCCTGAACCTCCGCGACATGGTCGGGAAAGAAGATAAGCTGCCGTTTTTCAGCAAGTGGGGGCACATGATACCCCGCGGCGTCTGGAGCGACGACACGTCTATGACGGTCGCCTCCATGGCTTCCATCATCAGTCATCACGGTCAGATTGACTGGGAAGACCATCTGCGCCAGTTCAACAGCTGGTGGACGGAGAGCAAATACTGCTGCCAGTACGCCCCCTTCGGCCTGGGCGGGAATACTTCTGTCGCGCTGCACTGGTATCGGATGGGCCGGCCTGCGCTGGAGTGCGGCGGCAAGGGCCTGATGGACAACGGGAACGGCGCCCTGATGAGGATTTTGCCGTTTTCGCTGCACTGTATTTTCCGCGGGATGGACACGGAGGAAACGGTCCGGGTCATTTCAAACGGGTCGGCGATCACGCATGGGCATGACATCAGCAAGATGAGCTGCCTGATCTGGACGGAATTCCTGCGCTCCCTGGCGGAGGGGAAGAGCCCGGACGAAGCGGTGGCTCATGTGGAAAGCCTGCCGTATGGCCGGTGGTTTTCGGAAGAAGCCCTCGGCGCGCTGGACGTGATCATGCGGAGGGAAACGCGCGCGCTGACCGAAAACGACATCGGGCAGACCGGCTATGTCGTCGATACCCTGTATTCAGCCTTTTACAGCCTCCTCCACGCCGACAGCTTTGAAGAAAGCATCCTGAACGCGGTCAACCTCGGCTATGATACCGACACGGCCGGCGCTGTGACCGGCATGGCGGCCGGCATCCTGTACGGGCAGGACGGCATCCCGCAGCGCTGGATGGACCGGCTGCGGAAGCGGGAGGAACTGGAACAGTACGCCAGGGACTTTGCCGCCTGTTATCCCGAAAGTTGAAAGGAGCAATTCGTTTGAAACAGCTGACCCGATTTTTCCGGCGGACAATTTGCCTGACGCTGGCCCTGTTCCTGGCCTGCTCCTGCGCCCAGGCGGCCCCGGGGCGGGATGTGAGAGACCTGGACCTCCGGGTCAATCAGAGCCTCAAGGCCTTCGTCAACCTGATGGGCGGGGCCTGCCTGCTGCGGGACGTAAGGGAGCTAAAGGAAAACGAAACGCCCTCCGATCCGCTGCTGGAGGGGGCGTTGCTGCTGGGCCTGTCCCGCGGTCTTCTGCCCAGGACGGACGGGGATGCCAATGACATGGAGGAAACCCTGACCGTATCCGCGGCGGAACAACTGCTGTCCGGCCTGTTTGCCTGCCCGGGCGGGGTCATCTTTCCCCAGATGCCCGGCTGCCCCTGTATGAAGCGCAGCGGGGACGAGCTGACGGTGAACTTTGACGGCGTGGAGGCTTCGACCTCCGGCGGCGCGAGGATCTTTTCCGTCCAGAAGGAGGGGAGCGTCCTGACCGTGCTGGCGGACGTCTACACCTCCCTGGCCTCCTGGCAGACGGACCCTCTCGTGGTGTCGGAGGACTGCCTGACTTGGGAATATACGGCGTGCTTCGTGCTCCGGCAGGAGACCGGCAATTCCGACGCCCTCTTTGGATACCGGCTGATTTCGCTGGAATCTTACCCGGAGTGGGCCCAGGGCTGCCTGGACGCGTGGCGCTCCGTCCGGAAGGACAGCTTTTCCTTTATCCTCCCGCCTGATATGGGCCACTGGAGCGAATCGGGGACCTGGGAGGAAGGAAACAAGGAATACCGCTTTGAAACGGACGACGGCGCCGCCGTGCTGACCGTCCGGGAGGAGCCGGCCAGCTCCCAGGACCCGCTGAACTGGATCCGCTCGGACTATCTGGCCGCCCATCCGGACGCCCAGGTGAAGCTGGAGCCCCTGCTCCACTACGCCTCCGCAGAGCGCTTAGGGGAATACGCCCTCGTCGTCGCTCCGGCGAACGGCACGGTGTACACGTTTCTTCTGAGCTTTCCGACAGAGCGGCAGTACGAATACAGCTTTGTCGGGGAAATGATCCGCAATTCCTTCTGGTGCCAGGGGGATTCGCTGGGCTAACCCATCTATTTTGGAAAGGACGAACCGCTATGAACCGTAAAATCGCCGCCCTGCTGGCGGCCGCGCTTTTGTGCCTGTCTTCCGTTTCCTGCCTGGCCTGGGGGGAGGATCCCCTCTGCTTTGGCGACCAGCCGCTCTATGCCTCCTATGACGACCAGGACCACCTGCAGATCAACGTGATCAAGGTGGACCAGAGCCCCAAGCTGGTCTATTTCGTCTGCGACATCCAGGTCAGCTCTCCGCAGGTGCTGAGCACGGTGTTTCACAACGACCGCGTCTTTGAGGCGGAGACCGACAAGCAGCGCCAGAGCCGGATGGAGAAAACCGCCATCCTTGAGACCATTGCCGAAAACCATCAGGCGGTGCTGGCGATCAACTGCGATTTCTGCGGCAGCCATGAAAACGGGATCATCATCCGCAACGGCGTCCTCTGCCGGGCGAAGACCACCAAGAAGCTGGACATGCTGATCATCGACCAAAACGGCGATTTTTCCCTACACTATGACCGCACCGGGGAAGACCCCAAGGCCTTCGCCCAGGAGCTGCTGGACCGGGGCGTCTGGCAGACGATTGAGTTTGGCCCGGCCCTGGTGGAAAACGGGGCGGCCCTGCCGCTGGACAACAAGACCCACGTCATTTCTACTCGCTCCAGCCAGCTGGAGCCCCGCACCGGTATCGGCCAGGTAGGGCCGCTTCACTACGTGATCATCGTGGCCGAGGGCCGGCGGGACGGCTATTCCGAGGGCCTGAGCCTGCAGAACTTCCAGAAGCTCTTCCTGGAGTACGGTGCCCAGACCGCCATCAACCTGGACGGCGGCGGGTCCACCAAGATCTGGTTCTACAACCAGGTCATCAACCAGCCCACGAGCCCGTCCAGGCAGGTCAGCGACGCGCTGATGTTTAAATAAGCACTGGGAGGGGGAATCCTTCCCCTATTATTACCTCCGGTTTCTGTAACAAACGCCTGTGATTTCTGAAAAACAGTTGCGAAAAAACGGGTTTATGTTATAATGATGAGGCTGCCGTTCCCTGTGGGACGGCGGAGAAACGGCGGAAAGGAGCCTTAAAACGGATGCGTTCAGGCGGCAGGAACAACCAAAAAGTAAAGAAAAAGGACAGCAGCAAGCTGGCGGTGCTGGCGGTGATGCTGGTGATCCTGACGGGCCTGATCGTCTTTCTGCCCAAGGAACCTATGGTGGTGGCGCGAAACGCCCAGGGCGGCGCGTCGGATGCCCGGGGCCTGGTGCTGACGGAAATCATGTCGGACAACGCCAGCGCCCTGCCGGATGAAAACGGCGCCTTCGGCGACTGGGTGGAAATCCAGAACACGGCGGAAGCGCCGATCAACATGAAAAACATCGGCCTTTCCAACCGCTCCGACAAGATCCAGTTCCTCTTTCCGGACATCACCCTGGACCCCGGCCAGAGGATCATCGTCTTCTGCGACAAGGTGAACCGGGACGATCCCGCGGGCACCCTGCACGCCAAGTTCAAGCTGTCCAGCCTGGGCTGCGCGGTTTTCCTGTTTGACCAGTACGGCGCGGGCCTGGACCAGGTCACGGTGCCGACGCTGAACGCGGACGAAAGCTACCAGCGCACCGCCGCCGGCTGGGTCAAGACCGACCAGTACGCCCCCGGCTATGAAAAGTCCGAGGACGGGCATTTCGATTATCTGGCCAACTTCACCCTGGAGCCGGACACTTTGATGATCAACGAAGTGATGCCCGTGCCCAAGTCCGGCCTTCGCGACGAGGACAGCGACCTGTCCGACTGGGTGGAGCTGTACAACGCCGGCTCCGCCACCATCGACCTGAGCGAGCTGGCTCTGTCCGACGACGAGCAGAAGCCCCTCAAATGGTTCTTCCCCAAGGGCGCGGTGATCGAGCCCGGCCAATACTACATCGTCTTCTGCTCCGGCAAAAACAAGATGCAGGCAAACGGCATCCCCCATACCAACTTTTCTCTGGCGGGCGAGGGGGAGACCATCGTGCTGACCACCCGGGCCGGCGAGCTGGTGGACCGGGTCACGGTGCCCAACATCGGCAAGGACGTCTCCTACGGCCGGGTGCCCAACGCGGATTACTGGGCCGTGTACCAGCTGGCGACGCCGGGCCGGCCCAACAACGCCCAGGGCATGTCGGACGCGGACCGCTACATGCGGTCCATCAACTATACCAACGTCTTTATCAACGAGGTGCTCGCCTCCTCCGACACGGTGACGCCGGCCAACGGAGAAAAGGGCTGCGACTGGGTGGAGCTGTACAACGCCGGCGCCGAGCCGGTGGACCTGAGCCAATACGGCCTGAGCGACAACCTCAACTGGCCGCGGAAATGGCAGTTTCCATCCGGCACGACGATTTATCCCGGGGAATATAAGCTGATCCGGTGCGATAAGTCCGTCAACTCAGGCTATGGAAACAGCCCTCACACCTCCTACGGCATCACCAAGGCCGGGGGAGAGACGATCACCCTGAGTGATCCGGAGGGCCGCGTGCTGGACAAGCTGTATATTCCGCCCATGCATACGGATGTTTCCTACGGCCGTTCTCTGGAAACGAACGGTTTTTTTTATTACGAAGCCCCGACCCCCGGCACGGCCAACGGCACCGGGTTTAAAGGGTACGCGGCGGTCCCCTCCTTCACGCTGGCCAGCGGTCTGTATCAGGGAAAGGTGGAGGTCGGCGTGAACGTCCCGGCGGGCACCGAGGTGCGCTATACCACGAACGGGGCGATCCCCACCATCGACAACGGCACGGTCTATACGGGCCCCATCACCCTGACGGATACGGCGGTCCTGCGCATCCGCGCCTTCCAGAGCGGCCTGCAGCCCTCCGACACGATGACGGCCAGCTACATCCTGAACACGTACTTCACTCTTCCGGTGGTCAGCCTGGCCATCGACCCGGAGGAGCTGTACAACGAGGAGGACGGCCTGTTTACCGCCGGCCCCGATCTGGATAAGTCGAAGGGCATCCCCTTCCGCAACTCCATCTACCGCAAGTTCGGCAAGATCCCGCGGCCGGCGTATATCGAGTTCTTCGATACCGATAACCCGGACACCACCACCTCCGCCGTCCTTTCCCAGGGCGTCAAGGTGGCCTTGGGCGGCGACTACTCCCTGGATATGCCGCAGAAGACGCTCAAGATCCGCGCCCAGGCCCGCTACGGGGAAAAGTATTTTAACTACCCCCTCTTCAGCGACCGGCCCTTTGAATACTATAAGTCCTTCAACCTCCGCAACTCCGGCAACGACTGCGTGTGGACGCGGTTTGCCGACGGCCTTCAGTCCCAGCTGATCGACCAGCTGGACACGGACATCATCCACCTGGCCTTCAAGCCCGTCATCGTCTACATCAACGGTTCCTACTTCGGCCACTACAACATGCGCGAGCGGAAGGACCGCTTCTGCATCGCCCAGTGGGAAGGCCTGGATATGGAGCTGGCGGACCAGATCACGATCCTGAGGGCGTCCTACACCGCGGTGCAGGGCTCCAACAAGGAATACAGGGAGCTGCTGAACACTGTCAAGACCCTGTCTCCCGGCACCCGGGCGGAGGACCTTCAGTACATCCTGGACCGGGTGGACGTGGACAGCTACTTTGATTACCTGGCCATCGAGATGTTCTTCGGCAACTCCGACATCGGTAACACGATGTTCTACCGCCTGCCCGGCGAGGGGCAGAAGTGGAAGTGGCTGATCTTCGACCTGGATTACGGCCTCTTCTCCTCCTCCTTTGACAGTCCCAAGTCCTACACCAAGCCCAAGGGCATGGGCGACAAGCTGATCAACAACACCATCTTCTTAAAGCTTCTGGAAAACGCCCAGATGAAGCAGAAGTTTATCGAGCGCCTGTCCTACATCTACAACACGCTGACGCCCAAAGTGATGATGACCAAGCTGGACGAGATCAAGGCGAAGCTCGAGCCGGAGATGGAGCTGCATTTCGACCGCTGGGCGCCCCTCAACGACAAGACGATCAACTCCGACTCGCCCCTGACCAAGGACAGCGCCAAGCGCTACTGGAACGTCCGCATCGACCGTATGCGGGATACCATCAACCGCCGCCACCATTTCCTGTGGAAGTACATCCGGGACGCCTTCGGCCTGAACCAGAGCCAGATGCTGACCTACTTCGGCGAACAGCCCGAAGACCCCCTGGCGAAAAAATAAGCAGCGCTCTGCCCAGAAGCAAAACCATTCATTACGCATTACGCATCAAGAATTACGCATGATTTGAGGAGGCCACAGCATGAACACCGTATCTTTCAGCGACCTGAGCAAAAGCGGCGCGATTTCCGACTGGTTTGCCGGTCAGATGAGCAGCTTTACCCCCATCCTGGTGGCGGCCACCCTGGCCGGCGCCCTGATCGCGGGGCTGATCATCTCCTGGGTGTACAAGAAGACCTACCGCGGGGTGCTCTACAGCCCGTCCTTTTCCCTGACGCTGATCATGCTGACGGTGGTCACCGCTCCGGTGGTCATGGCCATCGGCTCGGACGTGGCTCTGTCCATGGGCATGGTCGGCGCCCTGTCCATCGTCCGTTTCCGCACGGCGGTCAAGGAGCCGCTGGATACGGCCTACATGTTCTGGTCCATCACGATGGGCATCCTGCTGGGCGCGAAGATGTTCATCATCGCCCTGGTGGTGGTGATAGGCATTTCCGTCATCATGCTGGCCCTGAGCTTCATCAAGATGCGCAACCCCGGCGCTTATCTGCTGGTGATGCACTATGACGAGTACGCCCAGGACGACATCGAAGCTGCCTTGCGCCGGGAGGTCCGCAACTACCGCCTGCGCTCCAAGACCGTGACCCGCGCCGGCGCGGAGATGACCTACGAGGTCCGCCTGGAGCAGAAGAACGACCTGGTCGGCCGGATGCTGGACATCGAGGGCGTGCACGACGCCACCATCGTCGCCTGCCAGACGGAAACGGGGGCATAAGGTATGGCCATCCCGCTGAGGCATGAGCTGAAATACCTGCTCAGTCCCCTGCAGGTGGACGTCGTCCGGCGGCATCTGCAGCCGGTCCTCTCGCTGGACCCCCACGCGGCGAAAAACGGCGGCCAGTATTCCATCCGGTCGCTGTACTTCGACACCGCCTTCGACGATGCCCTGTACGACAAGATGAGCGGTATCTATTACCGCCAGAAATACAGGATCCGCATCTACAATTATTCGGACCGGTCCATCTTCCTGGAGTGCAAGAGCAAGTACGGGGACCTGATTTCCAAGCGCTCCCTGAAGATCCCCCGGGACCTGGCGGATCAGCTAATCGCCGGGGACCCGGACGGGCTGGAGAATACCAACTACGGCCTGCTGAGCGACGTGTTCCGGGAAATGCGCACCCGCCTGCTGCACCCGGTGGTCATCGTCGATTACGACCGGGAGGCCTATCTCCATCCGGCGGAAACGGTCCGCATCACCCTGGACAAGAACCTGCACAGCGGCCTTTCCCGCACCGACATGTTCAACCCCTACGTGCCGACGGTTTCCCCCTTTGACCAGCCCTGGACCATCCTGGAGGTCAAGTACGACCGCGTTTTGCCGCCCTATATTGCCGAGCTGCTTTCCTGGGCCGTTCCCGAAGCCTGCCGCAGCGCCGTTTCCAAATACACGTGGTGCCGCCGCTTCGAGGGCAAGGATGATATATAAGGGCTATACAGCCCTTCGCAAGGGGGTCTTGCGACCCCCCTGCGGACCCCCCCAACGCCTTTGCCTCTCGCACCTTCGGTGCTCCCGGGCGGCAAAGGCGCAATGAATGAATTTTTGCTCCCACGGGGCAAGCTCCGCTCCGCAAAAATTCTCCTCGTACCGGCAAAGCCGGTACTGCGGATTTCATTTGGAGGATGGCATCCTCCAAACCTCCTGCGAATGACTGATTCTTTGTAAATATGCTGATTGAAAAGGGCTGCTGCAATTTGTAGCAGCCTATCAAAATATGAAAGAGGTGTTTATCATGGCTTTTGCGGATCACAGGAAGAGACTGTATGAAACCCTGCCGGACAACGCGCTGGTGCTGAGTTTTGCCGGCGTGCCCCTGCACACCAATGAGGACGACTATCATTTCGAGGTAAACAGCCAGTTCTTCTATCTGACGGGGCTGGAAAGGGAGAACATGGCCCTGCTGGCCGTGAAGTCGGGCGGAAAGACGACGGAAACCCTCTTCATCGAACCGGCGGACCCCACCCAGGAGCGGTGGACGGGCAAGATGCCGACCCGGGAGGAGGCCTCCGCCCTTAGCGGGGTACAGGACGTCCGCTTCGTTTCGGACCTGAGCGCCGCCCTTAGCCGGGTGATGGGCCGGATGCGGATCGAATACGCCTATTTTGACCTCTACCGCTGCCAGGAAAATGACCTGACGGATATGAACGCCCTTAAGGCGGAGGACTTCCGGCGCAAATATCCCGCCGTGCTCCTGCGCGACCTGCACGCCGCCTGCGTGCCCCTCCGGGAGGTCAAGGACGAAGACGAGGTCGCCCTGGTGCGCCAGGCCATCGGCATCACCCGCCAGGGCCTGGAGCGCGTCATGCGGACCCTGAAGCCGGGGCTGACCGAATACCAGGCCCAGGCGAACTTTGAATACACCTGCCAGTATCTGGGCGCGACGAAATTCGCCTTTCCCACCATTTCCGGCGCGGGGAAGAACGGCTGCATGATGCACTACGTCACCAACCGGGCCGAGCTTCAGGACGGCCAGCTTCTGCTGATGGACCTGGGGGCCAAATACGGGAACTACTGCAGCGACATCACCCGCACCTTCCCGGTGAACGGGCACTATACCCCCCGCCAGAAGGAAATCTACAACCTGGTCCTCACGGCCAACCGGACGGTGGCGGAATACGCGAAGCCCGGCGTCACGTTAAATGACCTGAACGACGTGTGCAAGCACGTGCTGGCCGAGGGGCTGATCCGCCTGGGCCTGATCACGGACGAAAAGGACGTCGGCAAATATTACATGCACTCCGTCAGCCACTCCATCGGCATCGACTGCCATGACGCCTGCTTTACCGGCGACGTGCTGCAGCCCGGCTGGATCATCAGCGACGAGCCCGGCCTGTACATCGACGAGGAGGAGATCGGCATCCGCATTGAGGACGACCTGCTGATCACGCAGGACGGCTGCGAGGTGCTGAGCCGGGACATCCCGAAGGACCCGGAGCAGATTGAGTGGATTATGGCGGGGAGGGCATAAAAGCCTCGCAGGGGGGGCTTGCGGTCCAGGGCCTGCCGGCC
>OCVV011327838.1_pt1 | contig 10925 bp, 4 predicted proteins | sample 1539721 | NCBI WGS metagenome assembly OCVV01 (sample SAMN02144230, study PRJEB22623) | gut metagenome | biome: sheep rumen | host: Ovis aries | place: New Zealand
TGTATTTACCGGTCTCGACAGGATAAGGCTTTCCTATAATATCAGTACCGTTTATTGTCGTTTCCACACCTGTATCGGTATTTATAAGCTTAAACTCTATCAGATTCTTAAGAGCCTCAATATCTTCATCACTAAGGGGATCATTCTCACACACAAATGATTTCTTTATTATGATGTAGGGTTTATCAAGTTCAACATAATTATTGGTAAGAATTATACTTGAAGTACCTGATGCATTAACATCAAACTTAACTCCGTTTTGCGTAACCGTCGGATCTTTAAATGATCCGTTGTATACAGCCGAGCTTCCTTCCACGTCATAATAAACGGATATATGATCAATACCCGTATCGGGTGTTACGGTCTCCTTTACGGTAAACACCTGCCCCGCGGGAACTATATTCTTTATATCAACGACAATACCGCCGGCATCATTAAGACTTCCCGTCATTGTCACGTTAGAGCTTCCGTATTCACTCGTAAGATACGATATATCGGCTAAGGTAAATGTATCGCTTCCTCCCGATCCGTTTAATTTGGGAGTCACGGTTATTTTGATATTGGCGGGTGTAACCTTTGATCCCGATACTCCGTTTATCTTTTTAACTATCTTTACCGAGCCCGTCTTAACGCTGTAGGTATCTTTTATCGTAACATCCGCATCCGAGGAAGATACTGCTATCCCGTCAACCCCGGTCTCATCCATGCCGGTAAGGATCTTGCTGCCGCCGCCGGAATTAATGGTAACAAGCGAAGTAAATGTCCTTGTTCCGGTGGGTTCATTGTAATTTGTCTCCGTAACCGTATATTCTCCGTACGGAAGATCGTTTATCGTAAGAGAATATGAAGTTCCGCTTCCGGTCGGATCGACCGGATCCGTGCCCGAATATGAAGCCCCGTACAGATCAGCCATCGTCTTTACGATGGCAGTGCCCGAATAATTCTTCGGAGTGATCGTAAATGTGATATTCTTCATCTGTTCTTTGGTAAGTCTTGAGATACCCGTACCCCCCAATTCATCAACTATGGTCTTTGTCAGCTTTAATTTGCCGGTTTTTCTTTCATAGTCATTTGACATTGTAAATGTTGCGACCGACTGGTCATCGGCGCCTATGGAGGATTCCTGCTTTACTTCAAAACTGCCCGAGGTATACTTTGTTCCGCTGTTTACGGCTTCCGCAGGCGTGGTCGTTTCGCCGCTTACAAGTCCGTGCCCGCTCTCTCCCGTGACCGTAAACTTAACCGGCATGGATGAAGCAAGCTTATATATATATGTGCCCGAAGCATCCGTTTTTGTAAATTCATCTCCGGTAACATTTTCTACAACATAATATTCTCCCGCTTCTTCAAGTTCATACAGGGCACTTTCGTATATACCGCTTCCCGCAGCCGAAAATGAAGATGCCGGGATATCCGACAGATACTTATAGGTATTTCCGTCCTTATATCTGGCAACCGTATCGGGTGAGCCCTTTTTATATACGGTATATGTGATACTTCCCTTTATGGTATCCCAGTCAAATACTCCTCCGCCTGTATGGGAAAACTTCTTTCTAAGTCGTAATCCGGGCTTTTTAAGGTCTGAGTATCTGTTTGAAAACGATACGGTTACCTCTTCATCTGCGCTTAAAGCCGTCCCCTTATCTCCCGAGGTTTTGGCAACATTTCCTTCTTCACCGGTCTTTATTCCTTCCCTTGTCACAACATAGCTTATCTTTAATCCCTTTTTCCCCGAAAGCGGATTTGTCACAGATTCAGTTATCGAATATGTCCTTCCGGAAAAAACATCAAAGGGAAGGTTTAAGGAAAGATCGCCGGAGGGTGTCTTTACAAGCTTATATGTTCCGCTCTTATATACGTTTGAAGAGCCGTTTATCGTAGATGTGGCAGTAAATGTGCCGTTTACGGGATCCGCATCCGGAGTAAACATGATCACGGTTTTTGATGCGGTATAACCCGTTCCCGTAGCCGAAGCATCAAAAGCAGGCGAGCATGTAAATGTAAGTGCATTCATGACCGCCTTTATATCATCCTTTTCCTCAAGTCCGGAGATTGTCTTATTAAGATTAAGCCGGGATGTTTCACGGGTATATTTATCCGTGATATTAAGAACTGTATCTTTTCCTTTTTCCACTAAGGCGCCGGATGTAATTATCTTCGTATTTGATGCGGTGGGGGCAAGGGCATAGGATCCGCTCTCCTTTAAAGTGCCGTCAACCATAAGATCGTAGGTTATGCTTAACGGATGGGATGCAAAAAGCATGTTATTCTCAGTCACCTTATAAGTCCCCGTCGGAACGTTTGCAAAATCAAAGGTATAAACGTAAGGATCTCCCGTGCTTCCGCTTCCGGTGCGCGTTGCATCAGCCAGGCTTACCTTTGTACTGCTTCCCGTGGAGTTTACCGAGGGAGTAATGATAAATTCGATCTTTTTTAATTCCTCGTCCGTAAGCCTGTCGATATCGGAATTTACAACGCTCTTTTTAAGCGAAAGCTTTCCGCTGTCCCTGGTATAAGTATTGTCATAGGCGACAACATATTCGCTTATTGCCGCATCGGCCACAAATGTATCGGAAACGGTATCGGTTTTTAAGGTGCCGCTGTTAACCTTTACTTTTGTTCCGGAAAGCGTATATCCTTCTATCGCTTTATTTTCTTCTGTTACATAATATTCATAAGCCTTCGGAACGGCTCCCGAATCATCGATGGCAACTCCCGTAAGCACATAGGAATATACCCTGTTGCCCGAAGTATCTTCGGTATAGGTAAAGCCCGTATCTCCCGTTATTACAGCAATTACCTCGGCCGGTTCCAAGGATCCCGAGAGCTTTCTATACACCTTAAATGTAAGGGATTTCATGATATCATCCCAGTCAAGTCCGGCGGGCTTTCCGGTCACGGCTTTTGTTATCTTAACGGAAGTGGTCGCCTGTTTCCTGTTTTCGTACCTTATATAAGCTCCCGAATTGGAGAACTGTGAGAAATATCCGTTCTCATAGAGCTGCTTTAATGACTGATTGCTGTATCTTGCCTGGCTGTCGGAATAATTCTTTCCTTTAAGCGCAAAGAAATAGGGGTCGGTATTTACCGCAAACCCGCTTTTGGCTCCGACTTCCACCAGCGCATATACGTAGTCCAGCTTAAGGCCCTTTACGGTTAAAACATTTTCCTCATCATCATTTGACATCTTAAATTCGGAAACTCCGTTTGTATCCTTAAATATATCCGTATCGTCTTTTACAAACTTGCTTCCGTCCCACTTTGCCCCGTAGATCTTAAACGTAGATCCCGCAAGCCCCTGGGCATTACCGTTCTCGTCAATATAGAATTTCAGAATGTTGATGTTACCGGTAGCTCCGTTACCTTCAACCAAAGAGCTTATAATATGATTGTTCGAATCGATCTGTTTCTTTGTATTGTCACTGCTTGACCCCTCTATGGCAAACGTATTTCCGGCCGTTTCAAAGGTCAGTTTCTGCTTGCCGTCCGAATCATACGGGATCGATGCGGAATCGAGATATGCTCTGTAATAAATCTTTAAATGCAGTTTGTCGGGGAGTTTAAATGTGATCGCATTTACGCCGGCTTTGGGATTATAGGTATAGCTCCACTGCCTGCCGGTAAGTGAAGATACGCCGGACCAGGGAACATAGGTAAGATCATTCCATGTTCCGCCTTCCTCATATTTTACAATAAACTTGTCTCCGACCTCTTCCATCAGCATGAGCGCCGTGCCAAGATTATCAAAGGCGTTGTAAAAATCGCCCTCGGGAGAAGGAAGCTTGTTTACATCCGCTCCGTCGGGATTAACGTCGATGGTGTAATGGATGTAAGGTGCCGTTACCTGGGTGTAGGTCTGCTGCTTTGATACAAGACTCTTAGGCGTTATAGTATTTTCGGCCCTGTGCTCGCCGATATCTGTCGTTCCAAATTTACCCGTGACAACATTCGTTACCTTAACACTATCTTTATTTTTCGCAAATTCGGCCGGATCCTTTACTTTTGCGTAAAACTCGATATAAAGGATATCCTCATCGGTCTTTGCCTTATTGAGAGCTTCTGCTATCTTTTGTTTCTGCGCAGCATCAGTTCCGGATAATCTGAAGGTTATAACATCATTATCTCCGGAATCATCCACCGTTATCGTTGTATTTAAAGCAATGAGGTCTGCCGGAGAAGTGACAGGCGTGTCGCTTACATAATAGATATTGTTTACTCCGTCCGAGGATCCGTCCGTAATCCTTATATGACCACTGTCGGGAGTAACCGGACTGTCATAGGAAAGCTCTTTGGGCAGGGTATCCGTTATTACAATATCCTTATCGGTCGTAAATTCGCCGGCAAACTGCTTAAGATCGAGCACTATACGGTATTTAACCCTGTTGTCCTCTCCTACCGTTCCGTCCTTGATTATCATATCGATAGCGTCATTTTTATATTCAGCCTGACTCTTTGACTCAAAATTGTTCTCGTTTGAATCGGTATAACTGAGTACGGCTTCGTTTCTGTAAATAAGTCCCGCAGAGCTGTAATCTTTTATCTGCGTCTCATATTTTAACGTTATCTTTTTGATCCCCGCATCTCTCCAGACATTTAATACCTTATTTCCGATCTCAAGATGATATCCTGTATTATTGCTGTTTAAGAAAGCGAAATAACCGATGTAGGAATCCACCCATTCCATTATGTTCTCATCGGAAAGAGTAAGGGTCTTTAAGCTTGTTCCGTTATCTCCCACTATCTCAAGGGATGAGCCGTCAGGTATCACATGCTTTCCTATACCCCAGAAATCAGTCTTGTCATCTATGGTTATGCCGCCCCAGCCGTAGGAATTATTGGTATCTTCCGGGATCTCTATCTCACTCTCCCATTTTATCTTATCACCCGTAACCTCAGTATACTTTTTGCTTATACTGTCTCCGGTAGTGGTAACGGTGGCACCGGTCTTATAATCGGTATCTCCGATCCTTATCTTATCAACATTATTGGTATATTTTACGGGCTTGGTCTCACCATCCAGCTTCTTTGAGTAATATGTTATCGTATATCTTTTTCCGTCTGAAGAAGCGGTATATTTACTGATATCTGTTAAGTTTATCAAAGACGTGCAGGCAGGGTCCGAATAAAAAGATGTATCCTGGGATCCGTTTTTACTGTTTGTGACAAAATCCGTCAAGGAGGATACATTTACATCCGAAAGAGACGCGAAATCGCCTGTATTTATCTCGATCGTCCACTTTATGGACTCACCTGCATCCGCTCCCGATTTGTTCACCGAGGGCTTCTGCAGATTTACGGCTGCTTTCGCACTTGAAGAATACGGATTACCCTTATGGGTATAGTTTGCCGTAAACAGGTTTTCGCCGTTATTGACTCCCGTTCCGTTTGAAGAGATCCAGAAATTGGCATCCGGAGCCGAAGCCGCAGCGGTATCGATCTTTACGGCATATGTGATGGTATGCGATGTATTAACATCCATACTGTTGGGATTGTTGCTTTTATCCTTAAGAGCGGCGGCAAGTGAATCAAGATCCGCATAATTCGCGCCGCCGTCTAATGTAAATCCTCCCTGAACATTGCTTAAATAAGCTCCGAGAGTATCCGTAAGACTGATATCCCTTACCGATTCCGTACTGTTACCCGTAACACTAAGATTGACGGTAAAATTCTGAAGTCCGGTTGTCCTGTCATAACTTCCGCCGGATTTGGAAACATTTAAGGTATTTGATTTGGCTCCGAAATTAACGATAACATTTGGGATTGTCTTATCAAGAAACTTAATATCGGTGCTTACCGTTTCCTCATCCGAATCACTTGCTGCGTTAATGTTGCCTTCAAGCCTGGCATCTCCCGATCTTTCAGAGTTTGTATTATAGAAATCTTGGTCAATATTTAAATGGAATACGCTGTTTCCATCGCTGTTGGTCGTAACCCAGTAAACGCCCATCGGGACGCTTCCCGATCCCGAATAGTAGACTGTCTTATCAACATTTCCTATGGAGATCCCGGCGATCGGTTTAAGTTCTATCGAAACACCCTCATCTCCCACTACGGCGTCACTTAAGTTACTTACATCCCAGTCAAAGGCGAACCTGACGTTGGCTCCGTTAGGAACTTCCATGCCGGGTGTGACCTCTACCCACGAGCCGCCCTGTTCAATGAGAAGTCTGTAATTATTGATCGTGATACCGGACGGATCCCCGTAAGCAAATACGTCAACTAAAGACGTTCCGCTTCCCAGGATCGTCGTTGCTGCAATAAATAAAGACATCATAAAAGGAACAATACGTCTTTGTATCATCCTCATGATGCCTTTTTTGTTTTTACGTTTTTTGTTATGACTGTTGTAGTTGTTATGCATTTCCAAGATGTTATCTCCCCAACTCAAAATCTCCCTCGTATTACATTACTCCCTAATTTACATAATATAAAAGAAAACTGTATAAGACAAGCTTTTTTTCACATTTATTTCACTTTTTTGATACGCTCTTGTGCCTTATTTTCGGTCTTCAACTATATATTGTGGGTTATCTGAGTATGGTTTACATAACTATCTTTTCCGTATCTGAATTTTCAGTGCATTAGTCTTGTTTATAAAAACACCTCTGCCATAAATGACAGAGGGTATAAAAGCATATTTACTGACCGTTAACTATCTTCTGCGCCAAAGCCTGATAGGACATGCCGGAATTAACACTGTATGTTCCGGTGGCAATGCGCTTGTCATATTTGTTCTTACAAAGATAATCATCAAAGTCTTCCGCGTTTTCCACTATACCGGCTTCTTTTAACTTCTTTGCAACTACGTAGGAGCTGTCTCCGCTCTTTATGGTAATAGTCTTCTTAACAGCTCCGTCTACTGTTTCCTCTGCTTTTTCCTCTACTGTTTCCTCTGCTTTTTCCTCTTTAGCAGAGTTTTTATCGCCAGAGGAAGAATCTGAAGCTTTTTCGCTGTTTGATGCAGCGGAATCTGCGGTTTTGCTATTTTTCGCTGTATTATCATCTGCCTTGGCGGCATCTGATGCAGCGGAATCTGCAGTATTGTTATTTTTCGCTGTATTATCGTCTGCCTTGGCGGCATCTGATGCAGCGGAATCTGCAGTTTTGCTATTTTTCGCTGTATTATCGTCTGCCTTGGCGGCATCTGATGCAGCGGAATCTGCGGTTTTGCTATTTTTCGCTGTATTATCATCTGCATTGGCGGCATCTGATGCAGCGGAATCTGCGGTTTTACTATTTTTCGCTGTATTATCGTCTGTTTTAGCGGAATCAGCATCGGCATCAGCCTTGGCATCGACCGATTCACTTGACGAAACAGAATTTCCGTCGGAATTCTCGCTTCCTGAGCTGTTTACGGATACCGGAGCAGATTCAGGAGCAGGTTCAGAAGCAGGTTCGGGAGAAGATTCAGGAGCGGGAGGCGATATGACTTCCGGCTCTTTATTACCGAGATCATCTGCTAATACTCCGCCATCCTGCTCGACCATGCCGAGCTCTGAAGCTCTTTGCTTTATCTCTTCATCCGATAATTCTTTTGTATTTCCTTTCATTGTAAACGCCAGGATTATGACACTTACAACGACTCCTATTCCGAGTCCTCTTAAATAAAACTTAAGTTTCACGACTACATTACCTCAAACAGATCTATAACAAGATTTACCTCTCCGACACCAAGGCCAAGTTCCTTGGCGATAGCCATATTGGACCTTCCCTGCTTATGCATCTCTAGGATACGTTCATTGTTGTTGGAATTAACATCACCGTCGGAGACGTTATTTATTACAGGCATCTCAAGCACTCTTCCCCCCGGCTTTTCGCCTGCGGCCTTTGCCTTTTCCACAAAACTCTCCGCATCAAAATTTGCTGCAGGATCCATGGTATTCTTCTCACCGGCTGCGATCACGCTTTCAACCTGTGACAGCAGATCCTCTCCGTCAACGGAAGCATCCGCGGATGCTCCTCCATTTACCGCAGGCTTTGCAAATGCAGGTGTGGGCGTAGCGGGTGCGGGAGATACAGCACCTGCAGAAGCAGGACGCGCAGCGGCCGCAGGAGCTGCATTAGCCGAGGCTACAGGAGCAGCTGCCGGATTCGCAGGAGCCGCCGCAACAAGACTTGCCGCAGCAACCGTAGCAGCAGGAGCGGGAGATACAGTAGCAACGGGAGCAGGAGGTATAACACCTGCCTGGGCTACGCTCTCTTCTATCTGCTTTGCAGCATATTCAAGCTCGTTCTTGGTCTCTAAGACCTTGGCATTACTCTTATCCGCCTCCATAACGGTCTCATGGAGGTTCTTCTGCTTATCATGGAGCATGTCATATAAGAACATGGCATCCTGATGGGATTTGTGGATATCAGTAAGAACAGTTTCCGAAAATTCGGAAACCGCCGTGATCTTCTCATTTGAAAGTTTTTCGAGGCTTCGCTCGCTTTTTTCAACGGCGTAATTTACCGTTTCATCCACCACATCCTGAAGCTTGCCCTGGGCTTCCTTCATCTCGGAATCTATTATGGCTCTTATTTCCTCGCGCTTTTCCTCGATGTCGATCCCATCTTTATCTTCCTCCGCAAGCATGTCGGGAATGACAAAGCTGGCTACGAAAACTGCCGCTCCGATTACAAGGAGCATTATCTGTAATCCGCTCATTTTGATCCTTTCTAAGCTTACATATTATACACTGAAGTCAAAATGCTTAACTCCGTCCTTTAAGTAAACACCGTCCTTTTTTTCCTGCCTGGCTTTATTGCGCCTTGCACCGCCGTCGCCGGAATATTCGTTGCTTCCCTTTTCCCTGGCATCGGCTCTGTTCTCGCTTTTTGAAGAATCATCTCCGCTCTGGACCTGGCTGCTTTTATTATCTATCCTTTTATCTTCCTGATTCTGGAGGTTTGCCTGGTCTACGACAGGCTTTATGTCTTCATTTTGCTTAATAATGGAAAAATCCTGCATACGCGGGATCATTCCCTGATTTTCGATCATTATGGACATTTGATTTACCCCTCATGCCGCGTAATAAGCAACACACTTAATAAGCAACATACTTAATAAGCAACATACTTAATAAGCAACACTCTTTATATCTCCGCGGTCCTTTATGAACCTGCAGAATTTATAGGAATTCTTTACCACCATCGAAGCATCTCCGATAGTGATCTTCGTGCCCTCATATACATCCCCGGATACTGCAACAGAGGCTCTTCCGACAGATTTGATGGTTTCCTCGAGCATGTTGATCTCTGCCTTAACCTGCTCAAATCTCGCACTTTGCTGCTTTTGGGTCGCAACTAAAGTCTTTATATAATTAAGCTTATCGGGCGCAAACTTTTCTCCCCTTTTAAGCTTTTCCATTACATTGTTTATTACAGGCTCCATCGTGGTCAGCTGCTTGTTAAGCTCTACCATTTCCTTTTGAAGTACGGCAAATCTCTTCTTTACTTCGGGATCTACGCCCACCTCGACTATGGTATCGGCACCCATTGAAGAACCTAATGTCTTACAGGAAATACACTCCCCGGCTCTTACCGTACCGCCTGAAATAAAGCCTTTTCGTCCGTTTACGGTAACTTCGGTACCTGCGCTTACATCCGAATGCAAAATGGAATCGCTTTCGACATACTGACCGGCAACGATCTTTGCATTCTCGGCAAATTTTAAAATAACGCGTCCGCCTGCTTTAAGTTCACCCTTTCCCATACCGTTCATGCCCTTGGCGATGATGATATCGCCTCCGGCTTCTATCTGAGCGCCTTCAACTACGCCTCTTACTTCCACATTACCCTTGGCCTTAACACTGTATCCGGCCTGAACATTGCCGTTAACAAGAACGGACCCTTCACTTTCGACGTTACCGGTTGCCGAACCTACATTTTCAACCTCATAGACATCGGAAACAAAGACCTTGTCACCAATAAGAGCTACATGTCCGTTGATATCGCTTATCATGCTGAGCCCATCTTCGGAAAGGGAGATGTTATGGCCGTAGCGCAGCGTCTCGTGCTTTACGTCCTTGGGTTTTATCTTCTCTCCGAATACCGTACATCCTTCCGTGCCTCGTACTTCGGGATGAAGGGTAGCGAGCTTATCGCCTGCTTTACAATGGTTGATCGTATTTAAATTGTGGAAATCCACCGATCCGTCTTCGTTACGGGCAGGCTTTGTGCTAAGCTCCGTATTAAAGAAATATTCCACATAGCCGTCATGTCCCTGAACGGGCTGAAGGCCTTTTGCAAGGACGATATCCTCGCAGTAATTTCTCTTTTTTAAGAATTCGGCTATGGCGCTTTCATCATATCCGAAAACGACCTTTTTGAATTTAAGGTCATCAAAGATCTCGGATGCGCCCTTTAATTTCTCACCGTCATTTGAGGGAGGATAAAATCTTCCGATCGCAGTCATGTTATCGGGCGATACGATGAGCTTGAACATCTCCTGTTGTGAATAACTCTTTGTGGGAGACAATAAAACAAGGCTCTCCTTATCGAGTGAGCCTGCCACTTTTGCCACAGACGGGAAATCCTTTACTTCTATCTGCTTTGACTGGAGATATTCGGATAATTCCGATATGTCTATCTTCTCTCCGCCTTCTGTCGGCGGTACCAGCCTTAAGCAGGTCCCTTTATCGTTATTGATTATCTGAAAATAACCGTTCATTTACATTCCCCCGCATATTATCTGTCCGAAAGTATGCCCATGTAACTTCCCATGGTCTTTTTCATCTTAACGAGTGCTTTTGTATGAAGCTGGGATACTCTCGATTCGGAAACCTCCAGGATCTCCGAGATCTCCTTTAAGGTAAGATCTTCGTAATAATAAAGGAGAACGACTTTTCTTTCCTTTTCGGTAAGGACATCTAAGGATTCCTTTAGTTTTTCCTTGATCTCGACCTGTTCAACCACATCCTCGGGTATCATGAACTGGGCGCTCG
>OCVV011263643.1_pt1 | contig 10924 bp, 9 predicted proteins | sample 1539721 | NCBI WGS metagenome assembly OCVV01 (sample SAMN02144230, study PRJEB22623) | gut metagenome | biome: sheep rumen | host: Ovis aries | place: New Zealand
CCGCCGCAGCACTTGAGACGCCGAAATCCTCTTCATCCAGTCCCATGTTCTGACTGTAGCCGGCTTCCTCGTTGCCGAACAGCGCCCATTCCAGACCATCCGGATTGCCGCTCGCAAACAGGCTCAGTCCGCCGCCGACCACAAGGACGACAGCCGCCAGGATCGCAAGCGTCGTTCCAAGCGTCCGCTTTGCCGGCGCATGCTTCATATCCTCGCTCTCCAGAAGCGCCGGTCTGGATTCATGGACAAACACAAGAACTGCAGAAGTAATCAGTCCTTCCACCAGACCGATCGCCAGATGGATCGGCTGCATCAGCGCAAGAAATGCGCCAAAAGGAAGTTCCGTGATCCCTGAAAGACTGGTCTCCAGAACGACCGAAAACGCGCCCAGCTGAAGTGTCACCACACAGCCGATGACCGAGGCAGCAATGATGCGGAGCCGCTCCGCAGTCCTTCCTTCACCGAACAGCCTGCTCTTCATGATCGGCCGCCAAATCAGATAATAGCCGACGAAACAGCCATAGAAGGCCATGTTCCATACGTTCGCGCCAAGCGCCATAAGGCCGCCGTCCGCAAAGAACAGGCACTGAACGGCCAATATGACAATCATGGACAGGAACCCCGCCTGCGGCCCCAGGAGCGCCGAGAGCATCATGCCCCCGCACAGATGTCCCGAAGAACCGGTTCCGGGGATCGTATAGTTGATCATCTGTCCGGCGAATACAAGTGCCGCCGTGACCGCCATCGTCGGAAGCTTCTGCGGTTCATCCTCCAGCTTCAGTCTGCGGATCGAAAGTCCGGCCGCTGTGCCGGACGCTGCATACATCGTTGCTGCTACAGCCGGAGCCAGCAGCGCGTCAGCCATATGCATATTCTACCTCCTTCATTTTCTGCCGGTCCGTATGTCTGGGCAATATCCAGAATCCGCATGCAGAAGACCCGGCGGAAACCATTTCATCACTTTACCGTAATCAAGTATAAATTCCCGGAAATGCGCCCGCAAGCCCCCCAGGGGGTTGAAAAACTCCCGGATCGCCGGCACAGCTGCTTTCCGACAGCAGAATTACAGAGCGCATCAGAAGAACTGTGCATCCGTCGGCATCAAAAAAACCCCGCCGTACGGCGGGGTGCATCTGTTTTCCTGATGGCGATCAGTCTGTTACGTAAGGCATAAGTGCTACGTGACGGGCTCTCTTGACTGCTGTGGTCAGCGCTCTCTGGTGCTTTGCGCATGTTCCGGTGATGCGGCGAGGAAGGATCTTGCCTCTCTCGGAAACATACTTTCTCAGTTTTGCTGTATCCTTGTAATCAATTACGCAGTTCTCTTCACCGCAGAATACGCAGACTTTCTTTCTTCTGCGGATGCCGCCGCGTCTTCTCATAGGGCCGTCTGCCTTGTCACCTTTATTAAAAGCCATTGCTGTTTCCTCCTGATTGTAATTAAAATGATTTGATGTGAGCGCTTTGGTCCGCCGAATATTGTCATACTGACGATGATTTATCATCGGAAGTATCCACCGCCTTTGTTCTTCGGTTTTTGTAAAACCGCCTGATACAGAGCGAGGATCCTTCGCCGGCATGTCCGGCTTCAGGATGACAGCGAATTCCAATCCCGGTAGTATCCGGAAATCACTGCGCTGTATAAAATTAGTTGAACGGCAGCTCCTCATCGTCCACACCGTCGGGGATATTCATGAATCCGTCTCCCACGGGTGCTGCATTTGCAGGCTCTGGACGCGCAGGCGCATTATTGTATCCGCCCTGCGGAGCTTCGTTTCTCGGCTGGGGGGCATAGCCGCCCTGGCCGCCGTAATTTCCGCCGCCCTGAGCATTCTTGCTCTCGGCGAACTCGATTTCTTCCGCGATGATCTGAACGGAAAATACTCTCTGTCCCTCGCGGTTCGTGTAATTATCATTCTGGATACGTCCGACAAGAAGGATCTTCGTTCCCTGGTGAAGGTACTTCTCTACGAACTCGGCCTGACGTCCGAAGGCAGTGCAGTTGAAGAAATCCGCATCGGAATTCTCTCCCTGCCGTCTGAATCTTCTGTCGACCGCGATGGAAAACCTGGCGATTGCCATAGAGTTGTCGCCGCTCGAATAGCGGATCTCCGGATCTCTGGTAAGTCTTCCCATCAAAATGACTTTATTCATTCTCTTCTTTAACCTCTTCTGCTTCTTTCACCGGTTTTACAGGTGTTTCGGTCTCTTCAGGCTTTACGATCAGGAAACGGATCACAGGCTCCATAACTCTTACGTGGGATTCGACCTGTGCGGGGCACTCCGGCTCAGCCTCGAAGGTGATGAAGGTGTAATAACCCTCTTTCATCTTCTGGATCTCATAGGCCAGTCTCTTCTTTCCCCAGTCATCCTCACCTACGATATTTCCGCCATAGGTGGAAATGTAGTTACGGATCTTCTCGAGGGCCGCGGCTCTTTCATCATCCTCAAGCTTTGCGCTCAGGACCACGGCAAGTTCATACTTGTTCATAAAAAACCTCCTTATGGACGCTTGGCCCTTCGTTTCACGAAGAGCAAGGATCTGCAGTCTGATGCTGCATCTGTTGTGTCACAAACATGAATTTTAGCATAAAAAAAACCGGGATGCAAGAGCTTTTCCCGGTTTTATTACTGATTTTAAGCCTTTCCCGCCGCGGAATATTCCGCGATCTTCTTCTGGATCTTGAAGGTCGGGGAAAGCAGTCCCTCGATGCTCGTATCGTGGTTGAACGAATCGATCAGCGCCGCCATGTATTCGCTCATATCCACGCTCGTATAGTACTCTCTCTTCAGGATCTCCGGCGGCTGATAGATCAGGTTCGTGGTGTAGACCTTGTCAATAATGCCGGCTTCCGTTGCCTTGTCAAAGGTCTCGATGCCGGAGGTGAACAGGCCGAAGGTCGCGCACGCAAATACCTTTCTGGCCTTGCGCTCCTTGAGCTGTCTTGCGACATCGATGATGCTGTCGCCCGATGCGATCATGTCATCCACGATGACGACATCCTTGCCTTCCACGGAGCTGCCGAGGAATTCATGCGCCACGATCGGATTCTTGCCGTTCACGACCCTGGTATAATCGCGTCTCTTATAGAACATACCGACATCCAGGCCGAGCGTATTGGCGAAATAGATCGCTCTGCCGATCGCGCCTTCATCCGGGCTGATGACCATCATGTGCTCGGGATCGATCGTCAGATCCTCTGTCTCGAGCAGTGTCTTCATGAACTGGTAGGTCGGCATGATCGTCTCAAAGCCGTTCATCGGGATCGCATTCTGCACGCGGGGATCATGCGCATCGAATGTGATGATATTGTCGACGCCCATGGCCGCGAGCTCCTGCAGCGCTACGGCGCAGTCCAGCGACTCTCTCGCCTGGCGCTTGTGCTGTCTGCCTTCGTACAGGAACGGCATGATGACATTCACGCGCTTGGCCTTGCCGCCCACGGCGGCAATGATGCGCTTCAGATTCTGGAAATGATCGTCCGGAGACATCGGATTCTTCTCTCCGTACATCGAATATTCCACACTGTAGTTGCTGACATCGACGACAATAAAGATATCCAGACCTCTGACCGAAGCATTCAGCACGCCTTTTCCTTCGCCCGATCCGAAGCGGGGAAGCGATACGTCCAGAAGGAACGAATCCTTCTTATAGCCGGCTACAGGCAGTTCCCTGGTACGTCTCCATGATACCAGATAGGAATCCACATGGCTGACCAGATCCTCGCAGCCCGGCAGAGCAATGAGGGCCAGCGGGCCTCTGGGGAGTCCTGTAAGATCCTCGTTTTTCTCGTAAGAAGACATAAAAAACCTCCTTCTTTAGTTCGCTTTGGCTCTCATGGAAAGAACCGGTCTCAGATCGTCTCCCGGGAACCGGCGGATCCGGAAATTCCCCAGGATGCGTGAAGTAACGCGTTCCGAATAAAGCTCCCGCAGATCATCCAGCGACAGATTCGTCGATATCACGGTCGACTTTCCGGCGATGATCCTTTCATTCAGACAGTTGAACAGCCCGGAAACGGTGAACCGGTTGGTCAGTTCCGTACCCAGATCGTCGATGATCAGAAGATCGCACGCGTTCACGGTGTCCATCTTCCCGGCGGCGTCTTCCCTCCCGGAAAACGTGTCCTCCGCCATCACGGAAAAAAGCTGCTCGGCCGTAAGATACACTACAGGGACTGACTTGTCAAGGAGTTCCTTCGCAATACAGTGCGTCATGAAGGTCTTTCCTGTCCCGGGACCGCCCCAGAGCAGCAGATTGCCTCCTTTTTCCCTGAATTCGTCCGTAAATTCCCTGACAAACGCGTAGTTCGCTTTCATTATATCACGGACGCTGCGTCCGGATCCGTCATTCATCGGCTGATCGGAAAAAATATCTTCCCGCCAGGTGGAAAAGTTTTCCTTTGCCAGAATATCCCGGATCCTCGACTGGTCATACAGAAGCGCAGTCTCGGCGCGGCGCCTGCATTCGCACGGCTTCCCGTCGATATAGCCCGTATCGCGGCACAGCGGACAGTCGTATTTCATTTCGAGATCGGCCGGATCCACGCCGGCGGCATCCAGCAGCTCCCGCTTCTGCCCGACGATCAGCGCCCGCCGTGCGGAAAGCTCATCGGCCCGGTCGCGGTCTCCCGAGGCAGCTGCTTTCGCTGCTTCAAAAGCCAGATCGGAAAGCTCCTCTTCCAGCGAAAAAAGCTCCGGCATCATCTCGTAGATCTTCTGCCGGCGCAGTTCCCACTCGTAGGCGTGTCTGTTCCGCCTGCGGTCATATTCCCGCTCTATGATATTGTACTGCTCATTTGAAAGCGGCATGTCTCCTCCTACCAGTTCCCGTCTTTTAAGAGCGAGGCAAGGTCTGCCGGCCGCTGTTCAAAATTGACAAGACGCGATCTGTTGTCCGGTTTTTCGGGGGCTGTCTGACGTTTGCGGATGATCTTTCTGGCATTCTGGGCTTCCTTTGCCTGCGAGACGCTCTTCACGCCGCGGCTCTGCCAGTCGGCAAGGATCCTGTCCGTATACTCAAAGCTCGGCTGATGTGTCGCCGTCATCGTGACATTGATCGCTTCCACGATTACGTCCAGCGGCATGCCGAGTTCCTTTCTCCAACGCTTCACGAACTGCTTTTCCTTCATCGCCAGCGTTCTGCCGGAAATACCGAAGGCCTGCATCACCCGCCGGTTCTCCGTGCTGTATTCCTGGTGCGCGTCCTTCGCTTCCTCCGCCGTCCGGATGCCCTCCGAATGCCAGCCGAGCGCGACCGATTCCATATATCTGTAGGACGCATGTCCGCCGTTAACGCAGTATTCCACCAGGTATTCGATCAGCTCCGCCGGAAAACCGAGATCCTTGTACAGATAGGCAAACAGCTGCACATCCTTCGAGGAAAGCGTCCGCTTCAGGAACATTTCCGCGACATAAACAACTTCCGCGAAATCGCCGTCGGACTGCAGGCCTGCCAGTTCGTCCACGGAAATGGCACGCACGCCCTTCGGCTCCGATACGGCCGGGGCTTCTGCGGGCGCAGTTTCAGCCGCATGCGCGGTCTCTGCCGGTTCTGCGGCAGGAAGCGCCTCCGCCGCCGGCGCGGCAGTCTTCCTTTCGGGCATGGAAAGAACGTCCGCCTCCTTCATCCAGGCAGACGTATCCTGCGGGATCTCCACCGGAAGGAGCGAAACGGACACAATATCCCCGCCGTTCTCCGTAAGCGCAAGGATTCCCTGCTTCTCCCAGTATCTGAGCGCGCGAAGAACATCCTTCTCGGTATAATGCAGACGGTCTGCGAGGTCGCAGATGTCGATACCGGAAGAGGCCTGCTGCGCAGCCCTGATCAGATACAGATATACTTTTATGAATTCTCCTCCCGCTTCAGGCATATAGACGTCCAGAAACAAATTCGGGACGGCCGTGAAGCCGGAGATGCTGTTATTCTCGATCAACAATTGTTTATTCTCCTTCTGAACTTTTATAAAAAGCACAGAACCAGTAAGCCGAAGACTGTCCTACCCGCGATGCCGCAGTCTTCATGATGATCCGCAGATCATCCGGTCTGATTGCCGTATTCTCTTATCCGTCTGCAGTATAACATACCGAAAATGTACATTCAACAGCACCGGTCCGTCACGAAATCCGGCAGGAAAATATGTGGAAATTGTGGAAAAACCCCGAAAAGCACGGTTTTCCGCGTAAAAAGCAAAAAGCTTTTCCACGATCGAAATCTGTGGAAAAGCTTGTGGAAAATGTGGAAAACTACAGCCCGAGCAGGTTTTCTCCAACTTTTACGATGTCTCCGGCCCCCATAGTTATTAACATTTCGCCGTGGGAAAATTTTTTTGAAAGAAATTTTTCGATCTCCGGGAAGGTATCCAGACATGTAACTTTTTTGCCGGTCTTTGCAATTTTTTCTGCCAGATCGTGAGACGAAATTCCAAGATCATCCGTTTCTCTGGCCGGGTAGATCTTCGCCAGCACCACTTCGTCCGCCAGGGAGAGCGCATCGGCAAAATCATCCATCAGCGACTTCGTCCTTGTATAGGTGTGCGGCTGGAAAATGCAGACCACCTTCCGGTCGTTCATCTTCTTTGCGGCCGTAAGCGTCGCCCGGATCTCATCCGGATGATGGGCATAATCATCGATCACGAGCACGTCGCCGGGCAGGATCCCCTTTTTCTCGAATCTCCTGTGGGTGCCGCCGAATGCCGCGAGCGCATGGGCCGTCAGTTCCGGTTCTGTGCCGAGCTCAGTCATGCAGGCGGCTGCGGCAAGCGCATTCCAGGCATTGTGCAGGCCGGGCACGCCAAGCGCGATCTTTCCTGCAGGAACGCCGTTCTTATACAGATCAAAGGAAGGACATCCGTCCTGATCGAAAACGATATGATCCATACGGTAATCATCCTCCGCACGCTCGCCGACGGTGATCACTCTGCACCGGACACCCTTTACGATCTCCTCATACTTTTCGATATTGCTGCTGATCACAAGGAAGCCGGTCTCCGGCAGCAGCATTGCAAACTTCCGGAAGGAATTCCGGATATCATCCAGATCCTTGAAGAAATCCAGATGATCCGCACCGACATTCAGGATGATCCCGACAGTCGGGAAGAAGGAAAGGAAGCTGTTCGTATATTCACAGGCCTCTGCAATGAACAGATCCGACTGACCGATCCGGATATTGCCGCCGATCGAATCGAGCATGCCGCCGACGGATACCGTGGGGTCCAGATCCGCGGCCAGTGCGATCTCCGTGATCATGGAGGTGGTCGTGGTCTTTCCGTGCGTGCCGGCCACAGCGACCGACGTACGGTAATTCTTCATCGTCTCTCCGAGCAGCTCGGCTCTTGTCAGAAGCGGGATCCCGAGCTCCTTCGCACGCACCAGCTCCGAATTGTCCTCGTGAACAGCGGCGGTGTAAACGATCTTTTTCATGTTCGCATCGATATTCTCCGCCTTCTGTCCGATCGCCACATGGACGCCCTCGCTCATAAGTTTCTCCGTGAGCGCGGAAGCGTGCATATCCGATCCCGACACCTTAAAACCGCGGTCCTTCAGGATCTCTGCCAGGCCGCTCATGCTGATGCCGCCGATCCCGATAAAATGCACCCATTCAGGTCTGTTAAAATCTATACTGGCCATATAAAACCTCTTCACGTGAATTTATAAAACAGGAGCTCCGCGCATGCGAAACTCCCGTGCAGTTTTCTTATGATCGCATACCGGTGAATTTCAATATCTGCAGATACGCTGTCGGCCGATTATTCGGCTGCGCTTTCCGCTTCCTCACCGGCTTCCGCATCTTCCTCAGCCGCTGCGCCTTCTTCCGCCGCAGCTTCCGCTTCCTCTGCTGCCTCTGTAGCCGTTACGCCGGCATAGTCCGAGATCACCTGCTGGGTGACATCATAATTCGGAAGCGAATCCTCATAGGCCTTGTACTGGTTATAGCCGGTAAAGCCGATCGCCGCAACGACTGCTGCAGCACAGAGCGCAATCGCACCCTTTGACAGAAGGCTGTTTCTCTTTTTACGGCTCTTTTCCTTTGCCAGATTCGCCTTGCGGTTTGTTTTCTGTTCCTTATATGCATTGACTTTTTCTACGCTCATGACACAATACCTCGGTATTATTTTTCCGCAGATTACTATACAACGAATGCTCCCTCTTTGCAAGAGGGAGCATATCATGTTCTTATGGTCTTATGGTCTCTGCCGCATTACAGATACTGTTTCAGCTCTTCCACGCGGTCTGTCTTTTCCCAGGAAAGATCCAGATCATTTCTGCCGAAATGGCCGTATGCAGCAGTCTGCTTATAAATCGGTCTGCGAAGATCGAGCATCCTGATGATGCCGGCTGGACGCAGGTCGAAATGCTTCCGGATGATCTCCGTCAGCTTCTCATCCGAGACTTTGCCGGTGCCGAAGGTATCGACAAATACGGAAGTAGGCGTCGCTACGCCGATCGCGTAGGAAAGCTGGACTTCGCACTTGTCCGCAAGACCTGCCGCGACAACATTCTTGGCGACATAACGCGCAGCGTAAGCCGCGGAACGGTCGACCTTCGTGCAGTCCTTTCCGGAAAATGCGCCGCCGCCGTGACGGGCGTATCCGCCGTAGGTGTCTACGATGATCTTTCTGCCGGTCAGGCCCGAATCGCCCTGCGGTCCGCCAATGACGAAACGTCCTGTGGGATTGATGAAGAACTTTGTCTTCTCATCGACCATCCCCGCAGGCACCACGGGATCGATCACATACTTTCGGATATCCCGGTGGATCTGCTCCTGCGTGACATCCGGATCATGCTGCGTGGAAATGACGACGCAGTCGACTCTCTCCGGCTTTCCTTCCTCATTGTATTCGATCGTGACCTGGCTCTTGCCGTCCGGGCGAAGGTAGGTGAGCGTACCGTCCTTTCTGACCTCGGCAAGCTTCTTCGTCAGGCGATGCGCGAGCGCGATCGGATAAGGCATGAGCTCGGGCGTTTCGTTAGTCGCATAGCCGAACATCATTCCCTGGTCTCCGGCGCCGAAGTTGCCGATCTCCTCTTCGCTCATCTGGTTTTCCTTGACCTCCAGGGCCCTGTCAACGCCCATGGCGATATCGCCGGACTGGTTGTCGATCGCGGTGAGCACCGCGCAGGTGTGTCCGTCAAATCCGTATTCGGATCTGTCATACCCGATATCCAGGACGGTTTGTCTCACGATCGCGGGGATATCGACATACGCCGATGTCGTGATCTCGCCCATGACCAGAACAAATCCGGTATTAACGCTGGTCTCACAGGCCACGCGGCCCATGGGATCCTGTTCCATGATCGCGTCCAGGACAGCATCCGAGATCTGGTCGCAGATCTTATCGGGATGTCCCTCGGTCACGGATTCCGATGTGAATAATCTTCTTTCCATTGCTTCTATAAGCTCCTTTCGATATGCAGCCGAACCTGCTGCAAAGAAAAGCCGGATCCAGAAGGACCCGGCATAAAAACTCGTTTTCAGCACAGATCTTCTTATTGTTCGATTTCTCGCTCCGTGTTAGCACCTTCCATCGCTGGGGTTGCTGTGGCATCATCGATCCTTCGTCTCCACCACTCGAAATAAGAAATGATCCGGATATTCAGTTGTTGGTGAAATCGTACTACCGGTACGAGTATATGTCAACAGTGATGTCATACAGAATGCATCAACTGTATCAGCCGACTCTCATGCGGAATTTTCTGGCGTCCTTCGCGTCATTGACGGTCTCGATCACGGCGCCCAGGCCCCGCAGTTTTTCATCGAAATCCTCGTATCCGCGCTGGATAAAGCGGATGTTGTCAACGGTCGTATAGCCTTCCGCTGCCAGACCGGCCATAACGAGGGCTGCGCCGGCTCTCAGGTCCGGTGCTTCCAGATCCGCACCGGTCAGGCGGTCAACGCCGCGGAACACCGCGACATTGCCTTCCACTTTGATATCCGCGCCCATCTTCGCGAGCTCATCCGCATATTTGAAGCGGTTCTCGAAGATGCTCTCGGTGATAATGCCCGTGCCGTCCGCAAGACAGAGCGCCACGCCCATCTGGGGCTGCATATCTGTCGGGAAACCGGGGTAAGGCAGGGTCTTCACATTGCAGCTCGTTGTCTTCGGCTTGCCGACGACGCGGATGCTGTCATCGAATTCAAGTACTTCGCAGCCAAGCTCCAGGAGCTTGGAGGAAATAGCTTCCATATGCTTGGGAATAATGTTCTTAACTGTGATATCGCCTCTGGTGACGGCTGCCGCGAACATGAATGTTCCGGCTTCGATCTGATCCGGAATGATGGAATATTCCGTGCCGTGCAGGCGTTCCACGCCGCGGATCCGGATGACATCCGTCCCCGCGCCCTTGATATTCGCGCCCATGGAGTTCAGCATATTGGCGACATCCACGACATGCGGTTCCTTAGCCGCATTTTCAATGATCGTATTGCCGTCCGCCAGAACAGCGGTCAGCATCACATTGATCGTTGCACCGACAGAGACCATGTCCATGTAAACATGGCCGCCGCGGAGCCTCGCGGCATCCGCGATCACAAGACCGTGCTCGACCTTTGCCTTCGCAGACAGGGCCCGGAAGCCCTTCAGATGCAGATCGATCGGACGGCTGCCGATATCGCATCCGCCGGGAAGTGCGACTTCCGCATGGGAATATTTCCCGAGCAGCGCGCCGATCAGATAATAACCGGCTCTGATCTTCCTGATGAAATCATTCTCCACGTGGACAGAATGAATGTTGCTGCCGTTCAGGCGCACCGTATGTCTGTCCGGGCGCTCCACGATCACGCCGATGTCCGCAAGGGCTTCCAGCATGACGTTGATATCCCTGACATCGGGAAGATTATCAATTATTACTGTATCATCTGTCATAATGGCGGCCGCCAGGATGCCCAGCGCAGCGTTCTTCGCGCCGGCAATGATGACCTCTC
>OCVV011066836.1_pt1 | contig 10923 bp, 10 predicted proteins | sample 1539721 | NCBI WGS metagenome assembly OCVV01 (sample SAMN02144230, study PRJEB22623) | gut metagenome | biome: sheep rumen | host: Ovis aries | place: New Zealand
AGTCTTTGCTAGCGATAAGCTAAAGGACGCAGAGTTTCTCGGTCCAAGTGCTACACTTCTTATCGTAGAAGGAAATTCTGCTATGGGTGGTATGGCGCAGGCTAGAGACTATACCAAATATGGTATCCTTGCTATTCGTGGTAAGATTATTAACTGTTTGTCAAATCCAGAGGAAAAGATTTTTCAGAATGAAGAAATCAAACTTCTTTTAAGTGCGATGAATATTGTGCCAGGTAAGTACAATGCATCGAAGTTACGTTATGGACGTATCGCAATCTGTACTGATGCAGACTCCGATGGGTCTCATATCGGACTTCTAATAATGGCAGCATTACAATATCTAGCACCAAAGTTCATCGAAGAAGGCAGATTATGCTGGCTTCGTTCCCCTCTTTATATTGAGGAATATAAAGGGAATGAGATTTACTATTTCACAGATGAAGAGTTTAATGCCGTAAGACATAAGATTAAAGGTGAAGTAACTCGTGCAAAGGGACTTGGTGAACTCTCTGCAGATACGGCGCGGGCTTCAATGTTTTCTTCAACCTATCAGAGAATGGATGTTTTGAAACCAACACCACAATCAATTGACTTACTTTATGAATTGATGGGTACAGATGTTGAGCCGAGACGTAACTTCATCATGAAGAATGTGGACTTCAGTACGATAAGAGAATGAAATTTGATTTTTTCTGAAAATTCATATATAATATATATAGTTGAGAGATAAAAATGAGCGATTTAAACAAAGCAATCAATGAAAGTTTCATACAATACAGTGGAGCGGTACTTCAATCCCGCGCATTAGTAGATGTGCGAGATGGCTTAAAGCCGTCCGCACGGCAAATTTTCTACTCAATGCTACTGCATAAACTAACAAGCAACAAACCATATAAGAAAACTGCTAATGCAGTAGGTATGGCTATGGCCGACTTCTATATCCACGGTGATTCATCGTGTGAGGGAGTCATAATGCGTGCCGGTCAGCCTTTCTCAATGAGATACCCTCTTATTGATGTCAAGGGTAATGCTGGTTCGTTAATTGAATCAGGTAACTGGGCCGCCATGCGTTATACAGAGAGTCGCTTATCAAAGCTCTCTTCTGTTCTCTTCAATGACATTGATAAAGATACTATTAATGAATGGAGAGATAGTTATGATAATACCAAACAGTTTCCTGCTGTTCTCCCATCGAGGGGGTATTATAACCTAGTCAATGGGACGATGGGAATTGGTATTGGTATGGCCTGTTCAGTTCCTCAATATAATTTGAAGGAAATGAATAAGGCTTTAGAAACCTTACTTTTCAATCCAGACGCTCCCTTCGAGGACATTTATATTGCTCCGGACTTTGCAACGGGCGCAATCTTATTAAATGAATCTGAAGTAAAAGAGTCAATGAAGAGAGGTAATGGTTTCGCTTGTAAGCTACGTAGCGTCGTTGATTTCGATAAGCGAGAGCGGTGTTTCGTAGTTACAGAAATTCCATACGGAGTGTATACTAATACAATCTGCGGCGAGCTTGAAGAGATAATCAATAGCGAGGACAATCCCGGTATAGAGCGTTTTAACGACCTAACTGGAGAGACAGCTCTTATTAAGATTTATCTTAACAAAAGGGCCAATCCCGATAAGATTTTGCGTTTCCTCTATAAGGAAACCTCTCTTCAATCTCACTATGGAATTAACTTTACAATGCTCGATAAAGGTCGTTTTCCAAAAGTTTTTACTTGGAAAGAAATGCTCCAGGCGCATATCGACCATGAGAAGGAAGTTTATCGTAGAGGTTTTGAGTTTGATCTCCATAAAATCGAAGACCGCCTTCACATTATCGAAGCACTCTTAATTGTTATTGCTTCTATTGATGAAGTAGTACAGACAATTAAGTCCTCTGATTCTACTGATACTGCGCGCCGCCGTCTGATGGAAGATTACAACTTAGATGGCGCCCAGGCTAAAGCAGTTCTCGAAATCAAACTGTCAAGACTGGCGCATTTAGAAGTAGAAAAACTTCAGAAAGAACAGGTTGATCTTCTAAAGAAGAAAGCATCTATTGAGGAAATTCTCAATAATACTGACCTGTTCAATGAAGAAATAGCCAAAGGATGGCGTGAAATCGCGCAGAAATTTGGCGATGAAAGACGTACTCAAATTTTGGACATTTCTAAAGAGGATAATGAGCCAAAAGAACTGAATCAACTCTTAATCAACCTTTCTAATCAAAATAATATCTACGCCACCACAGTGTCTACCTTATACACACAACGGCGTGGTGGCGTAGGTAACAAATTCAAAATGAGTAAGGGAGAATATGTAGTTAGCACAGCGACTGGTACAAATTTTGACACCGTACTACTGTTCTCAAATCGAGGGAATTGTTATCATATCAACCCTAACGAATTATCTTATGATGAAGTAGTTCCAATTGAAAGCTTAGTCAATCTAGACAAAAACGAACAAATTAAAGAACTTGTTTTCTTAAACAAAAAAGAAAAGACAGAATTCATCATATTCTTTACAAAGAAGGGCATTTTGAAGAAAAGTAAACTTTCTGACTATAATATACGAAGAAAGAGTGGGGTTAAGGCTTTAAACTTAGATAAAGACGATGAAATTGTCTCAATCTTATTTGTTAATGACGAAAGAGTTGGTATGATGACTGCGCGCGGTCAGTTCGTAATGTGTGAAACTAAGAACATAAACGCCATTGGACGGGCCGCAAGAGGAGTTAAAGGAGTAACGCTTAATACTGGTGATGAACTCGTATGCGCCAAGGCCATCGCGCCAGATACGAAAGAACTACTAAGTATAAGTGAAAAAGGATTTATTAAGAGAACCTCAATAAACGAATTTACCGTAACGAACCGTGGTACAAAGGGAAGTAAAATACATATCTTAAATGACGAAGATGATCGCCTAATTTGCTTCGCGCCACTAGTTAATGAAAAAGAAACAATAATCGTGTCTTCAAAATCACAAATTAAAATTAATCTAAATGAAGTGAACCTACTTTCAAAAGGCGCGCAAGGCACTAAATCTATAAAATTAACCAATTCAAAGGTGATCGGTTTATTGACTTTTTAAAATTTGAAGGGTGTCAAAATTTGAGTTTTTTATAAAAATCTATTATAATATATATAGAAAGTTAAGAGAAACTTTCTGCAAATTAAATTAACTCAAAACAAATTAACTATTAACTAAGGAGAGAAAAAACTATGAAGCTTACTGAAAAGAGTGCAGAAGTACTGAACTATGTTAAGTCCAATGGTGGAAAGGTTTCCATCCCCGAGCTGGCTGAGGCTCTTGGCCGTAGCGAGCGTTCCGTCGGCGCTAACGTCACTGACCTGACCAAGAAGGAGCTTGCTGCTCGTGAGAAGGTTGAGATCGAAGGTGCTGAGAAGCCAATTACTTATGTTGTTCTGACCGATGCTGGTATGGAGTGGGTTCCTGCCGAAGACGCTGAGTAATTGAATTAAAAACAGAATAAAGTCGGAGGCTGAAAAGCCTCCCCTTCTATTATTCTTTTTAAAAGCAAGAGTAAAGTAAGAGGTAAAGTAAATGTTGAGACAAGCAGAGAATAGAGTAAAGATTGAAGGGATTTTAAGTGAAGTTGATATTAAGCCATTGACTTTTAAGAAGAATGGACAGGATGCTGAAGCTATCAGCGGATCTATCATTGTTAAGGTTACTCAAAAGATTCACAAAGACGATACTGAAGAAAAAGATTATCTGGTTCCGGTTCATATGTTCGCGCCCAAGCTTACAAACGCTGGTAAGCCCAATCCGGCTTATGAGTCGATTAAGAGGGTTGCGAATGAGTTTGTCTCCATCGCCCAGGCTGGTGATGAGGACAAGGCCGATAGAATTAGAATCACTGGCGCAAATGTTCGTATGAACGAATACTATGCGGCCGATGGTCATCTTGTTTCTTTCCCAAGAATCAACGCTTCTTTCGTCACTAAGATTGCGAAGGGTGATTGCAAGCCTGAAGCTAGTTTTACAATGGAACTGGCTGTTGCAAAGAAGGGCGAAGAGATGGATCGGAATGGAGAGCTGACTGGTCGTTACAGAATTGATGCGATTCTGCCGCAGTATGGTGGTAAGGTCGATGTCGTTCCTCTGTATGCGGCTAAGCCTGGTGTTATTGATGGAGTTTCCACTTATTGGGAGATTGGTGACACCGTTAGAGCAAATGGCAAGCTGGACTTTTCGTCTACAACCGAGACAACTTATGAAGATGTTGACTTTGGTGATCCGATTGAGAGGATTCGTACTATCAATAAGAGCGATCTGATTATCACTGGTGGTTCCCAGGAGCCGCTGGAAGGAGACTTTGCGTTTGCAAAGGCTGACCTGGATGAAGCTCTGGCTGACAGAAAGGCTAGACTTGAAGGTCAGAAGGAGAGAGACATGGCGCGGACTGCCTCCAAGAAGGCTCCCGCTGCGAAGGCGAACAATGGATTCGATGACCTCGGATTCTAAGGAGGTAAATTATGGCTGGGATTGATATTCTAAATATCGAGCCTACCGTAATTTCAAGAGATTTAAAGGGAAAATATATCTTAATATATGGAAAGCCAAAGTCTGGGAAAACCACTTTGGCTTCTCGTTTCCCGAAGAATCTACTTATAGCTTTCGAGAAAGGTTATAATGCTATTGACGGAATTAAAGCGGTCGACATTAACAAGTGGGCCGACTTTAAATTAGTTCTCCGTCAGCTTGAAAAGCCGGAAGCTCGCGAAATGTATGATACGATTACGATTGATACTACTACGATTGCCTATGAAATGTGTGAACAGTTCATATGCGCGCAGAATGGGGTACAGTCTGTATCAGAAATTCCTTGGGGTGGTGGTTATGCTGCTACTAAGAAGGAGTTTGAAAGATGTCTTAGAAAAATTACAATGCTGGGATATGGTCTTGTTCTGATTTCTCATATTGAGACAAGAAAGGAGAAGACTGCAGATGATAGCGAGATTGAAATTCTTGCGCCATCAATGCCTAAGCGTTGTTATGAAGTCGTCAACCAAATCGTTGATATAATTGGTTATATCGCTACTGAGTGGGATGAGAGTGGAAATAGCCAGAGATGGTTATATACTAGACAAACTCCTACAGTTATGGCAGGAAGTCGTTTTCCGTATTTGGCTCCGAAAATTAAGTTAGGATATGATGAACTGGTTGCAGCGATTAATGAAGCTATTGACCAGCAGAGGGAAAGAGACGGCGCCACAGTAGTAGATAAGGTTGAAACTAAAGTTGAAGAACAACTCAACTTTGATGATATTAGAACAGAAGCTTCCCGTATTTGGGGGAACTTGGTTACTAAAGACCCAGCTAATGCTGATAGAATTTTGAAGAAGGTTGAAATGGTCTTCGGAAGAAAAGTTAAGCTATCAGAAATTACTGAGGACCAGGTTGATTTGTTTAACTTAGTTCTACTTGACATGAGAGACATGGAAAAGGAGCAGTAATGCTCCTTTTTAAATTTGACATTTTCTTGAATTTCTGGTATAATATAATTAGGATAAAAGGAGATTAATATGGCGGAATGTAGAATTTGTCATGTACCGATTGATAAAGAGAATGATGATTGGGTTATGCCAAGTACAAATTGGTATTATCATCGTCAGTGTTATGAAGATTGGAAAAAATCAGAGCCTCTCAAAGATGAAGAGTGGCGTCCTTTTATTTACGATTTTTTAAGTAGAGATTTAAAGGTATCTTATAACTGGCATATGTGTCAAGCGCAAATTAAGAAGTTTACGAAGGAAAGTATGACAATTAAGGGTATTTATTTTGCGTTGAAATATTTTTATCAAGTACAACATCATGATTGGGATAAAGGTAATGGCGGAATTGGTATAGTTCCTTATATTTATACAGAGTCTTGTGAATATTGGGCGAGACAAGAAAGGTTGAATAAGGGAATTGTCGCAGAGATTGAACGTCAACTGCGTGAAGCCACAGAAAGAGATCGTAAAGTCGTTACGAAGAAAAAATCTCCGAAAAAAATTACAGTTAACTTAAGTATTATTGCAGAAATGGAGGATGAAGAGTGATCGACAAAAGAGATATACAACAAGTTCTCGGATGTTTGATGAAGCATCCTCAGTTTTTAAGTGAGATAGATAAATATTCGTTTACGATAACTGATTTCCCGACTAGGTTTGAGAAATATATCTTTCAAGCGATTAATGGTTTGTATCAAGGCGGCGCCGTAAACATACAGCCGATTGATATAGAGAATTTTTTAAGCGTCGATGAAGTTGGCGCGAGGGTCTTCAAAGAGAACAATGGAATTGAATATCTGCAAGACATAGCAGAGTTATCAGAACCAGGAAACTTCGGATATTATTATAATAGGTTTAAGACTTTTAACTTATTAAAGGATTTGAAGAAGAGTGGATTTGATACCTCCAGTTTTTATTGTGAAGATTTAACAAATCCGAAAGCAAAGGAGATTAATGAAGCATTTAACTTCTTAACTCCAGCAATGGTAACAGAAGAACTTAAAAGGAAACTTTTAGGAATTGAATCGAAATATGAGACAACTGATGAGATTGAGGTTGAAACTGCTTTTAAAGGAATGGAGCAATTCATTGAAGATTTAGGAGTAGAACAAGCAATTGGTATTCCGATTCAGGGGCAGATTTATAATCAAGTAATTGATGGAGCGAAGAAGGGGACATTAACAATTAGAAGTGCGGCCAGTGGTGTTGGTAAGACAAGAAATGCGGTCGCAGATGCGTGTTATTTAGCTTATCCGTTTAGATATAATAGTAAAACTTGCAAATGGGAACAAGCAGGAAATAAAGAAAGGGTTCTATTTGTAGTTACAGAGCAGACATTTGATGAAGTAAGAGCGATGATTTTGGCATATCTTACAGATATTAACTCAACTCGATTTAAGTATGCAGATTTTAGTACGAGAGAAAGCGGAGTTATTCAACAAGCGTTAGGTTTAATTAAGAAATATGAGGAAAATTTAATTTTGGTGAAAATGCCAAATCCAACAATTGAGTCGGTTAAAGCGATTGTAAGAGAGAATTGTATTGTACACGATATAGAGTATGTATTTTATGATTATATCTTTATTGGACCATCATTACTTAATGAATTTAGAGGTTTTGCATTGAGAAATGATGAAGTATTGTTGATGTTTGCAACGGCGCTGAAAGATTTGGCGGTTGAATTGAATGTGGCAATGTTTACATCAACTCAGTTAAATGCAAAAGGTGATGATAATAAGGATATAAGGAATGAAGGGACATTAGCGGGCGGCCGCAGTACAATTAATAAAGCGGATAATGGTGCGGTTATGGCAAGACCAACTCCAGAGGAATTGGAGGTTTTGAAGCCGTTATATGAGACAAATCTTGATTATAAGCCGAATTTAGTAACTGATATATTTAAGGTAAGAAGTGGAGAATGGACACAGGTTCGTATCTGGTCGGATGTGAATTTAGGAACATTGAGAAAGAGAGATTTGTTTATAACGAACTCTCGATTAGAGCCACTTGAAGGATTTTATGTGAGAAGTGAATATCAGATTAGAAGTTGGGACGATAGTGAAGACGAGCATTTGAAGATTATTTTAGAAAGGTTAAATGAGGGTGAGATAATTGAGTAAGGTAGAATTAATTGATGTAGCTATCTTAAAGAAAGAACTTGGACTTGCAGATGATTGTGATAATTGTCAAAGACGTAAAAGCAAGTTTACTGGATGTGAAAGTGCGGCTTGGGCGATTGTTTGTGACCATATCGATCAATTAGTAGAAGATAATTCTAAAATTGAATATGTGCCAGTACGACATGCTTATTGGATACATGAACATCTACCAAGCACTAATGGTGGAACATATGCAGTAGTCAGATGTTCAAATTGTAAGAGCCAATTCCCGATGTGGGAAACAAAATATTGTCCAGATTGTGGCGCAAAAATGGATAAGGAGAATAGAAAATGAGTAGATGCGAATATTGTCAATATCGAAACTCATGGGAATGTGGTGATGGTTGGAACAGGCGAAGCAATGACACAATTTGCAATGATTTTAGACTAGATTATGACGCATTGACAGATGAACAGAAGCAGATTTTTCAAGAGATTCTTATGCGAGAGGATGAAGAAGAATGGGTTTAACAGGAGAACAAATAAAACATTACTGTAAGAAGTACGAAGTTTTCTGCACAGGAGCAAATGAACGTGGAGAGTGCAGTACAACAGGGTGTTGGAACAGTACTATTCAAATTGTGGAGCTAAAACGTGCGTGGGAGCAGATGGACAGTAGCAATATTCAAGTTAATTCATATCTAAATCCCCTTGCAAAAGAGGGATGGCGTTGTCCTGCTTGTGGAAGAATCAATGCACCTTGGATGCCATCATGTACTTGTCGAGGCATAACAATGGGTGAATGGATACCTGTACCGGATGATGAAGACGGATATACATGTAGTATTTGTAATGCTTATATGAAAGCTTATAAAGGTATTCTGTCAAATTATTGCCCAAACTGTGGGGTAAAGATGAATAAAAGAAAAGTATGATTAATTATAAAGAAATAATAGAACAACTCGATACTCAAAAAGTTATTCAATTAATGGAAACCTTGGGAGTAGACGATTATATAGAAAAACCAGAATATGTAATCTTCCCAACCATCTGCCATAATGAAGACCCATCTGAAGCATCTATGAAATTATATTACTATGAAAATAGTCATATCTTTCAATGCTATACAGAGTGTGGATCAATGTCAATTTTTCAGTTCATGAAGAACTACTATGAAACAAGAGGAATTGACTATGACTGGTATCAAGATGTATATAAAGTAATTCTCGATTGTAGTAATTACAATGAAAATCTTAGCTTCGCGCCACCTAAGTACAAAAGTATACGTAGTTTGTATACGGCAGCCGTGCCAAAGAAACTCCCAACATACCCTAAAGGAATATTAAATTGCTTTACTCACTTCTATCCTCCAGAATGGTTAAGTGATGGGATTTCAAAAGCGGCGATGGATAAGTTCGACATACGCTATTCTGCACCGCTTAATAAAATAATAATCCCACATTATAACCCCGATGGAGAGCTTATTGGAATAAGAGGAAGAGCGCTCAATGAATGGGAGATTAAAAATATAGGAAAATATATGCCAGTGCAGATTGAGGGTAAATGGTATAGTCACCCATTATCTCTTAACTTATACGGCTTAAATATAACAAAAGACAATATAAAAGAAAGCGGAGTATGCTATTTATTTGAGGCCGAAAAGGCAGTAATGCAGTTTGAAAGTTTTGATCGTCCGAATTGCGCGGCCGCCGTGTGCGGAAGTCAATTCAATAAGTTCGCTTTAAAACTTCTACTCAAAACTTGTCATCCAAATGAAATAATAATTTGCTTTGATAAAGAAGAACTGCCAGGTCAAGATATTTACTTCAATAAACTCAATTCAATGTGTAAGAAATATCAGAATTATGCTGATTTCTCTTTTATATACGATAGAGATAACCTTTTGAACTTAAAAGATTCTCCAACAGATCATGGACAAGAGGTGTTTGAGCAACTACTAAAAAGGAGAGTTAAAGTTAGATGAAAACAAAATTAGTAAACAAAATAATTAAAGATAACTACGTAATAGAATTACTAAAAGAAAGAGGATTGACCGATGATGACGTAGAATATTTTTTAACTGTGCCCGATGATAGCGCACTACAAGCGCCCACCTTCCTCGATAATATGGCGGAGGCCGCAGATATGTTCACTCATATGGTTCACTTACCAGATGATAAGCGTATCGCTATTGTAGTCGACTCTGATGTAGATGGATTTACTTCTGCTGCGATCTTCTATCAATATGCGAAGAAAATCAATCCAAATCTTCGTATCGACTACGTTCTCCATGAAGGAAAGGGTCATGGACTTGCAGATACAATCGACCGCATTATCAACGAAAACACAGAAGGCGACTTGGCTTTCGTAGTTCTTCCAGACTCCAGTTCTAACGATTATGAATACCACGAACGACTCGGCGCTGAAAACATAGAATGTTTGATTCTCGACCATCACATTGTCGAAGAAGATACAAAGTTTTCTGACTATGCAGTAATCGTCAACAATCAGCTTTCAGAAAACTATACCAATAAGGCACTCTGCGGCGCTGGAGTTACTTGGCAGTTCTGTAACTACTACGACTCCATCAATGGCACAAACTATGCTGACGAATACATTGACCTGGCTGCCCTTGGTATCGTATCTGATATGATGTCGATGCTATCTCTCGAAAATCGCTATATCGTTCATACCGGTTTCAGTCAAATCAAGAACTATTTCTTTCACTGTCTAATCGAGAAGCAATCCTTCTCAATGGGTGGTAAAGTAACGCCAATGACGGTTGCTTTCTATATCACTCCACTTATCAACGCTCTTATCCGTGTTGGTACAATGGAAGAGAAAGAGCGGTGTTTCCTGGCTTTCGTTGATGGACATGAACTAGTCGTCTCCCATAAGCGGGGAGCTAATGGTGCGCTGGAAGAGGTTGCGATTGAATCGGCAAGAGAATGTACCAATGCAAGAGCTAAGCAAAATCGTATCCTCGACAAAGCTGTAGAAGAGCTAGAGTATAAGATTTTCAAATATGACCTGCTGGAAAATAAAATCCTGTTTATAAGGCTAGATGAGGAAGACTTCCCATCTGAGCTGAATGGGCTTACGGCGATGAAATTAGCCGCTAAATACCAACGACCAACAATTGTGGCGCGGCTCAACGATCAAGGCTATGATAGAGGTTCTAGCCGCGGATTGAATGAGTCAGAACTTAAGTCTTTCAAGCAATTCATGAACGATAGTGGTTTCTTTGAGTACACCGCCGGCCACGATAACGCCTGTGGTATTTCAATTCTTGATAAGAATCTTGATGATTT
>OCVV011302098.1_pt1 | contig 10923 bp, 8 predicted proteins | sample 1539721 | NCBI WGS metagenome assembly OCVV01 (sample SAMN02144230, study PRJEB22623) | gut metagenome | biome: sheep rumen | host: Ovis aries | place: New Zealand
ACTCCCCTTTTTATCATCTTTTACTCAAATTCTGCCTGGGTATAGGGTAGGTCTAGGGATCGTCCTGTGTCGCTTCGATGTTCTGTAACCCCCTCCTTGGGGAAAAAAATCATCTCAGTTGTTACTTTTTTCGTATTTTTGCATCTAACGTATATAGAAAGACAAACGAGAAAGACAATGTAATGACCCGTAAGGAGACAAGACATACAGAATTCGAGCAGATGCTGCGCCGTTCGCGTCGCATCCTGTACAAAGTATGCCTTGCCTTCACCGACCGCCAGCCCGACAACGTCGACGACCTCTACCAGGAAATTGTCTGCAACCTCTGGCGCGGATGGCCGAAATTCCGCGGCGAAAGCGACCCCACCTCCTGGGTCTACCGCATAGCCCTCAACACCGCAGGCATGGAACTGCGCAAACGCAAACAGAAAGAGCGATACGAATTCATACCCCTTGACGAAAACCTCATCGACACCCTCTCCGAAGAAACCGACCCGCGACGCGAATACCTCTACAACCTTATCGACCAGCTGCCCGACGACGAAAAGAAACTCCTCTTCCTCTACCTCGACCACCTCTCCTACGCCCAGATCGCCCAAATAGCAGGCACCTCCGAGGCCGCCGTAAAACAGCACCTCTACCGAATCCGCCAAAAGTTAATCCAATTACATAAACAAGAAGATGAATGAAGATACGCATACAATCAAGCAATTAAGCGTTGATGCAATCGAAGAAGACCCCGTTTTCTCCGACCTCCAGTCCCTCTGGGACGAGCAGTCCGCCCGCCTCGACCGCGCCCTTGCCCATGGAGCGCTGGCGTCCCGCCGGCAACAAACAAGACGCCGGCGCGCCATGAAGACCCACCCCTCCGCACCCTGGCGCCTTCGGGTGCTGGCCGTCTATGCCGTCCTCTCCGTGGTCGCCCTCGCCTCCGCCGTCTATTGGGGCATCCTCATCCCCTCCCTCGCCTTCACCACCGCCGCCCTCGTCACCAGCCTTGTCGTCGAGTTCATCTATCTGCTCCTCCTCGCCGAATGCCTCTACTGGACCGTCAGCCTCCTTGTCTTCGACCCTGCCCGTGTTGGCGTCCTCCGCATGTCGCGCTTCATCCGTCGCTCCCACATGCGCCCCCACTATGGCACCTTCCCTGCCGGCAAGCGCAAAGCCTCCATGCCCGCCCCGGCACCCGAGTCCGACGCCTCCGACCTCTTCTCCAACCACGTCCGCTTCCGCGCACGTCAGGCCGCCGCTGCCAGCATCGCCGCCCTGTTCGCCCTCACCGTCGTCTCCTGCTCCACAACCGGCATCGACGGGAACACCATCAATCAGGACAATCCCGACCGCATCACCACCGTCGAGAATGTCGCGCAAATCATCGACCGTATATGAACACCCAAAGGCTTATAGACAAACTCACCTCATGGCCTGTGACGCTCACCGTCTGCCTGCTGATTGTCCTTGGCACGCTCACCGTCAAGCTCTGGCCCCGTACTGTACCATTTGAGCAATGCAGCGAAATCTACAAGAAGTATGCCAACGTGGAAAAAGTCAAGGCCTCGTTCATTAAGGACTTCAAAGTAAACGACACGGTCTTTGTCGACGTCACCCTCCTCGAAGCCACCACCGACAGTGCCTGGAACGGATTGGTGAAGGAATTCAACTTCTGCGACCAATTCAATGCCGAATTGCCCTCCGACACAAATGCCGTCAGCTTCTGGTTTGCGCCTCGCAACCACTACAACCTCCCGATGGATAGCACACTCTTGAACAATGACATTGTCGTCGCCTCGCAAAATAGGAAGACCCTGGCCGTATTCCACATAACAAGCGAAGACCAAGTCAACGCGATAGTCTTCCGTCAAATAGTCAATGTCAAGCCCCAGTAGAATCCGCCATCGCAATATAACAAAATAGCCACTTAAACTCAAAAACAACCAAGATTATGACAATCAGGAAAACAATATGGCTCACAGCCTTATTCATTTTACCAATTTTTTCCGCCCACGCCCAGCGTTTCGACTGGGTGAAGACCTACACGGGTCCGGATATTTCGGATATGACGACCAACAAGATTGTCGGCTCGTGCGTCGACAACGAGGGCAATCTCTACATTCTCGGCGAGTTCTCTCCACAAGCCCAGCTGTGCGGTGTCGACCTACTGCCGCATGAGATAATCACCACGCCGCTTCGAAGGGCTGTCTTGATTGCAAAGCTCTCTTCTCAAGGAGTCTTGCTGTGGCATAAGGCCATCTATGGCACCAATTCGTCATACGCCAAAGGTTTACGACAACTGAACGACACCTCATTTATGGTTATGACATCGCTGACTCTGCCTTATGACCTTGGATATGGCCAATATAATAATCTGTTCTACCTCGACACCCTTTTGACGGGCAACAGCAACCACCTTATGCCCACCGACAGCATCGGCGAATTTACTGTCAATGCCTTCATCACTTTTAATATGGCAGGAAATGTCATTGAACAGCATTTCCTTTGTGTCGGGTGGCAGGATACAAACGGCAACACCCTCACCCCGCAATTCTTTGGTCAGAGTACGATGGAGAAGATGTTTTGCCGCGTATTGTCCAGCGAAACTTTCATCACGGATTACGATGGTAACATTTATGTACTCCGAACATCAAACGACTATGAAGTCAATGTCTCCACTGGCCAAGAATGGAGTATCGTGGATGGAACAATCAGTGCACTCAAGATAATGGTGGACGGCGAACGCCCTTTGTTTTACCATCCCGGCCAACGTTCCGCGCGTTGGAACCAGCAAATACTAAAGTTCGCCCCTCATTTCGACAGCCTTCTCTCCGCCGTATATGTGTTTGACTCTACGCACAACCACCTATCATACACCTCCGTTGATGTAAATGATTTGGGCATTGATTCTCAAGGGAACCTTTACATTAATCTTATGGGGCACAATGTATCATCCTCTCTCATGGTTTCAAACTCGGATTCCCTCACGGTGGACATTACGGCCAACAAGCCAACGATGATGATAAAATACACCCCGAACCTCAGGGCAATAAGATTGGCGCAGTTGTCAAATATTGGAGATTCCTCGGAATATATTCAGACCAATATACTGTATTCCCACATAGACGAAAGCACCAACTCGATATTTTTATCGGGCAGCGTGGGATGGCCAAGAAGTTTTTCCGTCAACGGTGTGTTGTACAATAACGACACGCTTGATATATCGAATAACGATGCCTACTGGATTCGATTGAATATGGACAATTTGGAACTGCTGTCTTATGGCAAGGCTCAAGCCGGTGAAGGTGGTATCGTCTTTGAACCGATGCTTGCGACCCAACACAACAGGGTGTTTGCCCAAACTAACTTTTCAACAAGCCTTTCTTTTAACGGTGCAACGGTAAACATACCTAACACTGGTGGCAGAGACATTATTTTCTTGGTATGGGACAACGAAGGACATGAATTGAGTGCTATCGACTATAATAGCTTTAACCCGGATAACCTCTACTCTAATCCAATTGTAATTGACAGCGTTGTCTATCTTATCGGCACCTTGTACAGCAATGCCACATTTGGAACGGAATTAACAAATGGCGGAGGAAATAGTTATGCTTACGTCAGCCGCTACGTCGATACCGCCTTCCTTACCCCCTACACACCCATCGACACCACCCACACCGACCCCATCGACACTGGCAGCGTGCGCATCACCGTGGTGGGCGACGAGGGGGCTTTCGTGGCCTACCCCAACCCCTTCCGGCAGAAGGTGACCATCGAGGTGCAGGGTGGAGAGCCTCTGACCGAGACCGCATGGCTCACCGACCTCACAGGCCGCCGTGAGCAGGTGCGCCTCACCGCCGAAGCTCCCGGTCGCTACTCGCTCGACCTCACCTCGCGCCCGCAAGCTACCTACCTACTCACCCTCACCACCGCATCGGGCAAGATTCACACCGTCCGCCTGCTGAAACAATCGGACATCTTTTCACGATAAAAAATCCTTTCCACAATCTGTAAGATTTGACCACCTTTTGCGTCTACTATATGTAATACTACAAAAACGACATCTATGCAAAGAACAAAACTGACAATCGTAATGCTGGCCGCCGTGCTGCTGCTTTCGGGCTGCATGATGGAGAAGCCCACGGTGAAGAACTACCGCAGGGTATCCGCGATGCCGGAACTCACTCCCGTCACGGTGGAGCAGTTGAGGCAGCTGATTGCCGCCGACACCACGCACTACAAGGTGGTGGTGCTCACCAGCCCCTGCTGCGGCTACTGTGTGTTGAGTATGCGCGATGTCTACCCGCAGAAGATGGCCGAGTGCGACACCAGCCTCGTGCGCTGGTACTTCGTGGTGGAGAGCTATAGCACGGCACAGTATGCAGATGAGCTCTACCGCACCTACCACATCGACTCGCCCCGCTACTGGATTGACGACACCCTGCCGCAGTACCGTCCGCTGATGGTGAAGAACATGTGGACGGTGGTGTGGAACGTTATTAGGCATTCCGGACAGTCATACGAAGAGTCGGGCTTCGACGTCGCCGACAACCGACTGAACAATATCGTCAACGCCATCGCCCCGCAGTCGCAAATAATAACAAGTGTCGATGGAATCCCCACCACATTGTTGCTCGACCATCATGGTCGCATGAAATGCACATACATCATCGCGGAAGACGGCACTGCCACCTTCGGCCCCACCGACATCCGCGACATCACCGTTCCCGTGACAGAACTGGAGTTCAGCAAGGTCGACACCATCTCATTTCTCCCCAAAGTCTGCACCCCCGAGGGCTGCTTCTGAAACAACAACAATTAACACACATAAAAATGAAAAAAGTAATCGTAATGCTGGCCGCCGTTCTGGCAATCGGCACGGCAAGCGCACAAAATGGAATATACAGGGTGACAAACCAAAACGAGTTGGCTACTGCCGCCGTCAAGCATAACCTACGCTCCTCTATGACGATATCGTACACCTAAGACGCGGAAAACGAACACGCCGGGATGCAGCCCAAGGAGCCTGACACGGCGGAAGCGATGAACGTCTTGGCGGAATGGCTGATGATGCAAACAAGCAACGCGGAGCAACGAGCCATCAAAGGCGCAATCCCCGCACAGGTGTTTGTGGACGGAAACGCCGTCACGCTCACCGACGACCGAGGCGACACCATCCAATCCTATGCCGTCAAGGAAATCCGCGGGAGCGAGTCCAAAAGGGAATTCTTCTGCGCCGACGGCACGGTCATCAAACTCCTCAACATTAGCAATGACTGCTACACCCTACAGGTGCCGAAGATGGAGAAAATGGAACTGAAGAAGATAAAGTAACTTCAAAAAACACATTCAACATGCAACGCCACATCATCAAATCCCTCGCCGATGCCCCCTCCGCCCGTTTCTCACGCTGAGAGGATAACACCAACCTAAAACATAAAAACAACAGCATTTATCCAATTTAAAACTTTAACAATATGCTCAAACAAATCAAAAAACTGACCGCGCTGCTCTTCGTGGCAACCACAATGTTCACCTTCGCCTCCTGCAACAAGGACAACAACGACGACAACCCCCAACCCGACAACACCATTATTGGAACGACGTGGACACATGTAGAATCTGGTGACTGGTTTGATGAAGAAAATGATACCATCAGGTATTACAGCGAGACCGAATACATCAGGTTCACGACCGAAACAACAGGACAAATAGGCAATAGTTTTGTCGTTGAAGGGCTACCCGAGGTAAGTTCTGAAGAAAGCTATCCGTTCTCCTATACTTACAATTATCCGAATGGAACAATTTCCATTGATGAATTATACGGAGAATTTGGCATGGCCACGTTTACAATTAACGGAGACAGACTGACGCTAAACCTCAATGACGACTATTACCCTATTGTATTCATAAAACAACAATGAAAAAAAATTCAAAAAATTCGCAGTGGCTATCGCAGCCATTATGACCATCTGACCCCCCTCGCCGATGCCCCCTCCGCCCGTTTCTCACGCTGAAAGGGTGACACCAACCTAAAACATGAAAACAACAGCATTTATACAATTTAAAACTTTAACAATATGCTCAAACAAATCAAAAAACTGACCGCGCTGCTCTTCGTTGCAGCCACAATGTTCACCTTCGCCTCCTGCAACAAGGACAACAACGACGACAACCCCTCCGGCGGCGGCTCATCCTCAATCTCCGAGGCCAACCTCATTGGCGAATGGGGCTGGCCGAGCAGCCACGAAATGAAGAACAAGACCATCAACATCAAAGCAGACCATACGGGTGGCGGCAACTTGATGGCAGGCGGTTTCAACTGGACGCTCAACGGCAATAAATTTGTCGGCAAAAACGGTTCACGACAACTGGAAACGACCATCAAATCAATCAATGGAGACAAGATGGAAGTCGAAGGCGAGTACCAGCAGATTGACAATGACGGGAATGTTACCAACGTTTTAAACAACGCCACAGGCACACTGATAAAGACCGTCACCACACAGTCGCCGACGCTGACCGAGAGCATGGTGCTCGGCAGTTGGGAATTCCGTGCGTCTTATGGTGTTGAGTGGTCTTTCTCCCTCAATGCCGACCACACTGGCACTTACGACTTGGAGTCTGCCACCTGGAGCATCAGTGGCAACACGCTTTCGATAGAACATACCGGCAGCACCCACGGTTTTGTGCAAGCCACCGTCAATTCCATCACCACTTCGGCCACAAAAGTGGTTATGACAGTCGAGGGTACCAGAGGTTGGCACCTTGCCAATGGTGGAGACAACGCAAACTCCTTCTCTGGAACATTCACCAAAAGCCTATAAGTCGCCGTTGAAAACCACACTTCGGAACACAAATCCAAAATGGCGGCATTCGATCTCGACAAGTGACACATAAACAACTACAAATTCAAGTCAAGCAGATTATCATGTCTGGCTCTGCAAGAGATATGGCCTGCGACGTTAACAAGACACTGAGCAGAGGGCTGGAGCAAACCCCCAATACGAAAAGAGTCCCATCCTCTCCACCACCACGGCAAGCTTGTTTAATATTTTCTCCTCCAACCATCCAACGGTATATCGACGATATTTCAGGAGCATTTTTGTTCCCTCTCATACATTTATGTTTCTTTGCCGTGGCTTTCGTGGCCTTATGAATAATAATGTAACGCATTGAAAAAAAATTGCAATATGAACTATAAAAAAATACTGGGAATTGTATTTCTGGCGACGATGATGATGTCTGGTGGAGTTAAGGCACAAGACAGTTGCACCATCGTCAGTCTCCCATGGCAGGAGACCTTCGCCGGTGCCGACAACACCGTCATCCCATGCTGGAAAAATATAAGATTACGATCAGGATTAAATTACATATACTACCCTCGCTATGGCACCATCGACGGGATGCCATGCTTGATCATGACCTGCATTAACAACAATTACACCGCCAAAGCTATGCCCATAATCGGTGTCAGCGACAATGAAATCCGTCTCAGCTTCGGTGCAAAGGCTAGCACGTCGGCAACAGACATGGTACTGAGAGTTGGCACCGTCGACACCGCCAATTTCCCCAACCACCTGCAAGACACACTATATACCGTCAACATTACAGCAACCAACTGGACAGAATACGAGTTCTTCATCCCTTACTCCGCCTATCATAACCGACGCATCGGATTCCAATATTCGTCCACGACCCGCACGTACCTCTACCTGACAGACATACGCGTGGAAAGTACCACGCCGTGCCGTCCTCCGCTTGCCGACGGCATCGACAATATCGACACCGCCAGCGCCACACTGCATTGGTTACCACGCTGCGATATCTCCACAAGCCACGAGGTGCGACTGACGCTTGCAGATAGCAATGACGCCTCTCTGTGGCACCAAGATTACACCGTGGGCGACACCACGGCGATGCACATCAACAATCTGACACCAGGTACCACATATTACGCATGGATAAAAACCCTGTGCGACACCTCAACCACCGAATGGGTCTCCCTCGGCTCGTTCACCACTATATGCACCTTGCCATACAGAGAGAACACGACACGCACCATGGATCACTCCGCAAACACCGTGACACCCACAAAACCATTCAACGCCAACGGGCGTCAATTGCGCATCTCTTTCCTGTACCGGAACCCCTATCACGACAATACCTCCTTCGAATTGGGCTTCATGAGCAACCCTAATGACGCCTCCACATTCACGCCCATAAAACGGTACTCAAGCATACCAAGCGGCAATGCATGGCGCGACGCTGAAGAATTCGCAACAGCCGCCGATAGCATCGTCTGCGTGGCATTTCGGGAAATGTCCGGCTATAGCTACATCTATGTCCAAAATGTCGTCGTTGAGGTCGCCACACAGTGCCGCAGGCCTGTCGCCGTCAGCGTGGACGGAATAACCGACAACATCGCACACATGCAATGGACGCCGAGTCCCGACGGGATGCCGACGACATACGAGGCACGCCTCTCGCTGGGCAATAGCATCATCGGTCTCTACACCACCTCCGACACCATGCTCACACTTACGTCACTCAACCCCGCCACCACCTACAGCGTCGCGGTACGAAGCCTGTGCGACACCACAATGGCCCGCGCATGGACACCTGCCGTGAGTTTCACAACCGAACAATCATGCTACCCGCTGCAGTCGGCGCAGGTAGTACAGGCTGGAGCCAGCGCTGTCGGCATACAGTGGAGCACCGACAACAGCCACTACCGCCAAACCACCGGCGTGAATGTCACATGCAACGAACAGCCTAACAACACCCCTGCCGGCACATTATTGCAATACAGCAACATTGCCTGGGTAACAGGGCTGACGCCTGGCGGAAGCTACAGGGTGACATTGACGCCGGAATGCGACAACGACAGCGCCAACGCCACACTTTTGAACTTCACAACCGACAGCACCGCGCTGCAACCTCTTCTGATGGCCGAAGCCGTCGACAGCGAAAGCATCTACCTAACCTGGTTGGAAAATAGCGGCGCACCCGACCTTCAATACCGCATACATGGCAGCGACACATGGACCGTCTTGCCCGTCACCAGCGACAGCTTGACCTTGAACTCGTTGGAGCCATCTACCACCTACGATTTCCAAATAGTGTCATACATGGGCGGCGACACCCTCTACAGCTCCGTCGTCAGCGAATCCACTCTCTGCGGCCCGCTGCAGATACCCTACAGCGTGCTGCTCGACGGCACAGCGCGCGAATGCTGGCAATGGTGGCCGGCAAGAGCCAACTCGAACCAACAGATGGTACTCGGCACAAACCTGGTGGTAATACTTGAGGAAGTCGATGCCGACGTTTCAGAACTGCAGCTCAATCTGCGTTTCTATGGCGGTGGCCGCAAAACATTCGCCGTGGGTGTGGCCGAAGACCCGACAGACACCAGCACAATGGTGTGGATGCATACCGTCACCACACCTCAATATTCAAGCTATCACGACACGGTGCTCACTTTCAACAGCTACACCGGCAACGGTCGCCATTTCGTCATGAAACGGACCTCTTCCGCACTTATACGTATCGAAAAGATAGACATCAACTACTACAACTGCAGTCCTGTCGACAGCGTGTGGCTCACCGACCTACAGAGCACCAGCGCCATGGTGGAATGGAGCAATGCAGGCAATGTGTCAGGCTATCTGGTAGTCTTCCAGAACGACACATTATTTATGACAGAAAACAGCCTAACTCTCGACAGCCTTACACCCACCACCGACTATTCCATCCGCGTGCTCTCGATTTGTTCCAACGGCGACACAGCCCTACCCTCGCCGACGCTTAATATCCACACACCCTGCGACGAATATGCCGCACTGCCATTCTACGAGAACTTCGACAACGTCTCCACACAGCTGCCCGAATGCTGGACAGCCGTCACCGACAACTACTCCTATAATACTCACTGGCCCCGCGTCACGAGCAGTTTGCTCCTACTTCGCTCGACAATGAATGACAGCATCGGCTGCATTGCCGCCACACCATTGCTTCCCACCAGTCAAATCCAAGTCAGCTTCCGTGCCGCCTTCTGGAACACCGAAAATGCCCAGGTGGGTCTTATGACCGACCTCGCCGACACCTCCACCTTCTTCCCCCTCCTCTCCCTGCCCGAAGAAAATCTCTCCTTCACCCTCTACGCAATTTCCACCGATAGCCTCACCCTCAACGACAATAGCTGCTACCTCGTCTTCCGCACCTCCGATGGCACACTCGAAATCGACGACCTCCAAATTAACGCTCTCGACTACTGCCGCACACCGCAGTACGGGGCCATCTCCAACGCCACCACGCACAGCGTCTCCGCCATCTGGCTCAGCACCAATGCCGATGCCTACTTGGTTGGCTACTTCGACGGCAACGACACCAACTATGTCGTAACCGACACCACCACCATAACAATCGGCGGACTCACTGCCGCCACCCGCTACTGGCTATGGGTCAGCGCTATCTGCGGCAGCGACACAACCGAGGCACACTCTCTCGGCAATATCCGCACCGACTGCGACCTATACACCCTGCCATATTTCAACGACTTCGAATCCACTCCTTTGTCCAGTTATCCACAATGCTGGGAGTCGGTCGGCAACGAGCCACAAAGCACCAACGGCGTCAATATCGACCTCGACAATAACAGCAACCACGTCCTATACCTGATATATTGCCAGGCCGTATCACCGCGTTTCATTATGCCCGACTCTAGCCTCCACATTGCTTTCAAGGCCCGTAGTTACTTCAACAACCCCGACCCCGATTTCGAATACACACGTGGCCGTCTGCAATGCTACACCACCCGCGTCGTAAACGAGGAGCCTCAGCTCGACAGCACGGCGATTCTCCGCTACGACACCCTCCTGTCACTCACCTCCTGGGACCTCTTCTCATTCATCTGCAACGAATACCAGC
>OCVV010748538.1_pt1 | contig 10922 bp, 7 predicted proteins | sample 1539721 | NCBI WGS metagenome assembly OCVV01 (sample SAMN02144230, study PRJEB22623) | gut metagenome | biome: sheep rumen | host: Ovis aries | place: New Zealand
CCGTTGGCGGGGGAGTTCCGGTCCTTCCGGTCCAGCGTGCCGCAGTAAGCGGGCTTGAGGGCGTCGGCCTCGTCCAGCGACCCGTCGGGGCGGACCTTGGGAAGCCCGCGGAAGGCGGCGTGCGCGGTCAGTTCCGGCAGGGCGTCGATGGCAACCCGCCATCCCTCGTCATCCGCGAAATGAAGGTGGAAATAATTGATCTTATAGTGTGCCAGGATGTCAATCAGCCGCAGCACATCCTTCTTCTGCGTGAAATTCCGGCTCACATCCAGCATAATTCCGCGGTAGCCGAGGTCGGGCCAGTCTTCGATGACGGCCTGCTGCACCGGTGCTCCGGCGGCATTTCGGCGGATATTCTCCAGCGTGACGCCTGCGTAGAAGGCTCCGTCCTCATCGGCCGCTTCGACCGTGACGGTCTCCCCGAGGGTAATCCTGTACCAGCCCGGCTTCTGCCCTTCCACGAAGGTAACGTCGCCGCCCGGGACCGGTTCGCAGACCCCTTCGCGCAGGTCGATCTTCTTCAGGCGGGGAATCATATCGAACGGGGTGGTCGGCACGGGATTCCAGGCGAAGCGCGGCACCCGCTCGGAGGGCTGCCAGACATAGGATACCTTGACAGGTACCGGCTTCTTGCCGCTGCGCTCAAGGAAGAACCCCTCCGGCGCGCGACCGTGGTTCACGAGCGGTTTCGTCTCATAGCGGAGCGTCATCACGCCTTCGACCGCTTCTTCGGGGATGACCCGGTACAGGGTGCCGCCCAGATGAACGATCGAGGCGGGAGCCCCTTCCTGCATCGTGACGGGGGTTCGGAACTGGCAGAACCAGAGTGTCCAGTCCGTCCCGGCGGGAACATTACGGATTTCCATCGTATGGATGGCATTCTGGGTCTCGGGGTCGGTTTCACCTTCTGTCCATACCACCTCGCAGGGGCGGGAACAGGCCAGCAGACCGGCAAAGGTGCAGAGCAATGCAGTCAGTCTCAGTTTCATATGAAGCAGATAATTTTTTTTTGAATGACTAAATATGTACGGCAATCAAGCGCGTGTCGCCTTCCGGGAGGATGGTAACGCCTGTCGCGCAGGCGGGGATGAGCACAAGTTCGCCTTCTGCGATCTCCGTCCTGTGGCCCTTGGCGGTCTCTCCGTGGGGAATGCCGGTTTCCAGGACGGCTTTGCCCGAGAGGCCGATCAGCAGGTAGAAGGAATCCACGTCCCGGAGGTCGATGAAAGTCTTCTCCGCCACTTCCACGAGCGAGGTCGTGAAGTAGGGGCAGGAGATGGGGAGCGTCCCCTTATAGTCCTCATAAACCCCGTAGTCGATGGCGTCCAAGGCCTCTTCCGTGTGGAGTTGCCTGGGCTTGCCGTCGAGACCCGGGCGTCCGTAGTCGTAGATGCGGTAGGTGACGTCGGAAGTCTGCTGGATCTCGTAGAGCGAGATGCCTGCGCCGATGGCGTGGATCCGGCCGGCCGGAATGAAGAAGGCGTCTCCCGGTGCCACCGGGTGCGAGGCAAGGACGTCCGTGATGCGATGCTCTTCGACGAGTGCCTTGTATTCCTGCGGTGAGACGTGCTGTGCGAACCCCGAAATCAGGCTGGCGCCGGGCTCCGCCGAGCGGATGTACCACATCTCGGTCTTTCCGCAAGGGTAGTTCCGTTTTCGGGCCAGCGCATCGTTGGGATGCACCTGGATCGACAGGCGGTCGTGGGTTACGATGTCCTTGATCAGCAGCGGGAAGCGGCTCCCGGTCTTTTTGTAAACGGATTCTCCGAGCAGGGCATCCTGATAGGTTTCGGCAAGCTGGGTGATCGTTTTGCCGGCGAGCGCGCCGTTCGCTGCGACGGATTCATTTCCCTCGACGGCCGAGAGCAGCCAGGTTTCACTGCCCCAGACGAGGGTCTTGACGATCAATTTGAATTTCAGAGGATATAGCATATTGCAAAGTTAAACCGCCTGCGGGACAAATGCAAAAAATGTCGTAACTTTGCAAAAAAGATGTGGCTGACTAAAAAGTAGATTCTTCGGCAGGTGAACCTGCCTCAGAATGACATGAGGCTGTCATTCTGGCCGTCATTCTGAACGAAGTGAAGAATCTTTTAGTCATCATTATGACGAAATATGAAAAGAAACAATAAAAAAGGCGGAAGGAATGCCTTCCGGCACGGAAAAAAGAATAAGCGGGAAGCGGCTCCGCTGCAAGAATTTACGGGAATTGCCCGGATGACCCGGGACGGCTTCCTGTTTGTGAGCGTCGAAGGACAGGAGGAAGACATCTATGTCAAGATCGGCAAGACCATGGGTGCCCTGAACGGAGACACCGTCCGCGTCGCCGTTACCAAGTCTCACGGCAAGATCCGCCGCCGGGAAGGTTATATTACCAAGATTGTCGAGCGCTCCACCCGTCCTTTCGTCGGCATCCTCCATATTGTCGGCCATCAGGCATGGGTACTGATGAGTTCCAAATACATGCCCTACGACATCACTGTCCCCATTCCGGATGACAAGAATGCCGTATCGGGCGTGAAGGTCGCCGCCGTCATCGACGGCTGGGACCGCAAGGAGCCCAACCCGCACGGCCATATCGTCGATATCCTCGGCAAACCCGGCGAGAATGACACCGAGATGCACGCCATCCTCAGCGAATACGGCCTTCCGTACCGCTTTACCAAGGAGGTTGAGGATGCGGCCGACCAGATTTCCGAAGTCATCACCGATGCCGACCGCAAGGGCCGCCGGGACTTCCGGAAGACCCTGACCTTCACCATCGACCCCGCCGACGCCAAGGACTTCGATGACGCCCTTTCGCTCCGTATGCTGGAGGACGGCAACCTTGAGGTCGGCGTCCACATCGCCGATGTGACCTACTATGTTAAGCCCGGCACCCCTGTGGACAAGGAGGCGCAGGCGCGCGGTACATCCGTCTATCTGGTGGACCGCACCGTCCCGATGCTGCCCGAGAAACTTTCCAACAAGCTCTGCTCCCTCCGTCCCGGCGAGGAGAAACTTACCTTCTCGGCCGTATTCACCCTTTCTCCGAACGGGAAGGTCATCGACAGCTGGTTCGGCCGCACGATGATCATTTCCGACTACCGCTTCGACTACGACCTTGCGCAGCAGATCATCGAGGCAGGGGAGGATGCGATGCAGGGCACCTTCGGCGAAGGCAGCATCAGCGGCATCGTCCCGGATGAGGTGAAGCGCGCCGTCCTGACGCTCAATACCCTCGCGCTCAAGCTCCGGAAGAAGCGTTTTTCGGCCGGTGCCATCAACTTCGAGCGGCCCGAGATGAAGGTCATCGTGGACGAAAAAGGCAAGCCCGTCGATGTGATGCAGAAGATTTCCAAGGAGGCCAACTGGCTCATCGAGGAATTTATGCTGCTCGCCAACCGGGAGGTGGCCCGCTTCGCCGGAAGCAAGACTTTTGTCTATCGTGTCCACGACGAGCCGAACGGCGAGAAAATATCAGCCCTCCGCGGCTTCGCCGGCAATTTCGGCTACAAGATGGGCCCGACCGGGAATGGTCAGGAAATCGCGAAATCCCTCAAGGAACTCTTTGCCAAGGCCAAGGACAAGCCCGAATTCAGCGCCCTCGAACTGGTTGCCCTCCGTGCGATGGCCAAGGCCTGCTACAGCACCGAGAACATCGGCCATTACGGCCTAGCGTTCAAGTATTATACGCATTTCACCTCGCCGATCCGCCGCTATCCTGATATGATGGTCCACCGCCTGCTGGCGGCATACCTCGACAAGGGCAAGAGCGCCGACAAGGGCTACTATGAGGAGCAGTGCAAGCACGCTTCCGAACGCGAGGTCATTGCCGCCGATGCCGAGCGCGACAGCGTCAAATACAAGCTGGTCGAATTTATGCAGGACAAGATCGGCAACGAGTACGAGGGACACATCTCCGGCCTGACCGAATGGGGTATGTATGTCGAGATCGAGCCGACCAAGGTCGAAGGAATGGTCGCCCTGCGCGATGTGAGGACCGATTTCTTCGACTTCGACGAAGAGCATTACCGCATCGTCGGACGCCGCACCCGCAAGGTGTACAAGATGGGCGACCCCGTTCGTATCCGGGTCAAGGAGACCAATCTCGACCAGAAGCTCATCGACTACGAACTGCTGTGAGAGGCGTCAGCGAGCTCATCATTCTCGGCTATACGCGGTTCGGCGAGAACCGTCTCGTACTGCATACCCTGAGCCGTGACCAGGGCCGCCGTTCCTTCCTCGCCCGCGTGGGGAAGGGAACGGGAATGGCCCTCTTCCTGCCGCTGGGCATTGTCGAGGCGACCGTCTCCGACAACCCCAAATCCACCCTCGGCAACGCCTCGGGCTTTTCCTCCCGGTATCCGCTCAACGGCATCCGGGGCAATTTGTATAAGAACACCATCACCCTCTTTATGAGCGAGGTGCTGTTTCGCACCATCAAGGAAGGCGCGGTAGAGGAGGGTCTGTATGACTGGTGTCTCCGCAGCATCCTTCTGCTGGATTCGCTGGAGGGAAATTATGCCAACTTTCCGGTCCGTTTCCTCGTGGAGCTCTGCGGTGCGCTGGGGTTCAAGCCTTCTTTTGAAGATGTCGCCCCCTTTGTCGAAGGGCAGGCGGGCGCGATGCGGAGGATGCTGGATGCAGAATTTGCGGAGTCGATGCTCCAGCCGCTCACCGGTCCGGACCGCAACGCCCTCGCGGACAGCCTGATCCGGTATCTGGAATTCCATACCGAATCCGCCATCCGCGTACAGTCCCTTGGCGTGCTGCGGGAATTGTTTGCGGGACTTTAACGGGTACCTCCGCCGTGGCTGCCGCCTCCGCCGAAGCTGTGGCCTCCGCCGAAACTTCCGCTTCCGCCGCCTCCGCTGGAACGGCGCTCCGCCGCCGCGACGGCATCCGCCTTGGCCTTGGCCGTGTTGTAGAAAGAATGAGTATAGCGGTTGGAAGTATTCAGCAGGACATAGTAGCTCATACCGGGCCCCATTCCGAAGCCGCTCGTGTATTCCCGGAATTCTTCCGGATAGAGCCGCTCGAAATTCTTGGCGACCTTGTCTGCGATGCCCAGCATCTGGGCATAGACCATATAGAACTTCCAGAGCTTGACGTGTTCGGCGTCCCGCTCATTCATCAGCGTGAAATCCTTGAGGTAGTTGCGGAGCTGGACGACCCGTTGCCTCTCCTGCACAGATGCCTGCTGCCAGACGATTTTTCCGCTGCTGTCCGCCTTGGAGGGCCAGCTCATTACCTGTGAATAATGGGCCTTGGACCAGGCCTTGAATTCGTCCTGCTCCAAGAGCAGGTTGTTGCCGGCGGCCTGTGCGGCCATGTTGTACAGGTCGATTTCAGCCGGGTCCGTAAACACGGGGCCGGCACCTTCCTTGAAGCGCAGGATGGCGCGCTCGCTTTTCTGCGTCGGTTCCTTGACGACCGTCAGCAGGCCGTCCTGGATCCATTTGAGGTAGTAGGCGCCGATGAGGTTCTTGTCGTAATCTTCCGCCAGGCGGTCTCCGTTTTTGAGAAGACTGTAGGCGGCACAGAGGTTGCCTCCCAGCGGCGCGTCCCGCCACCAGCCATCGATTTTCGCGGTTCCGAAGACGGCGGGCTTGTACCGTTTGCCGGTCAGCTGGATATATTTTCTCCTTAGGAAGCTGCCTATACAGATGATTCCCACCGTCAGGATGGCCAGCACGAGGCCGCCCAACCCTTCGATGTCTTCGAACATCCAGCCTACGGCTTTTCCGATGCCTTTGCTGACGTTCTTGTAGTCGCTGCCCTTGAAGGCCTTTTTCTGGAATTTCTCCCAGCTCATCGGTCCTTCGACCTCGGGGGAGAACATTCCCTTGTCGAAACGCATCATCAGGGCGATGCGGCTCTTGCTGCCGAAGGGCTCGGTGGATTCGATGACGGCTGAGTTGCCGTAGAAATCCACTTTGCTCCGGAATCCGAAGCTCCAGGCGCCTACATTGACGCCTCCATCCCATTCGGGCGTTTCAAAATCGCAACGGACGGTCACCTTTGCGTGCTTCGCGGGTCCCTGATATTCGTCTCCCAGGAATTGGAAGCCCCAGCCGTCGCACTCGTCGAAGCTCTGGACGAGGCCCTTGAGGGTATAGGAGACGTTCCAGACGTGCTCGCCGTCGGAGCCGACGCCCCAGCAAAGCTCCATCGAGCCGTCGCTCTTGTCCACAATGCCGCAGCGGCCGGCTTTCTTCTCACGGCTGCGATCGACGTCCCAGCTCCGCCCTTCGCTCACGAAGGCTCTGCCGTTTTCCGAGACCTGCAGGTCCGTAAGGCTCATCCCGAAGCCTTTCGTACTGCCGATCGGGACATACCATTCCGTACCCTGATAGACATCGCAGGTCCAGACCTGCTCGACGAGGGCGTCTCCGTTTTGCTGCAGGCGGACCGTCATCTCGAAGTCCAGGATGTCCTGGGCCGATGAGACATAACACGACAGAAACGCGAGGATGATCCCCGCGAGTGATTTCAGGGGTTTCATTCGAAATTAGATTTCGGGGTAGTCAGCCTTGGAAGCATCCTCTGCGAGGTACTCCTTCGGCGGGAAGCCGAGCATCGAGGCGACGATGCTGCCGGGGAACATCCGGACCTGGTTGTTGAACAGGGTGACGGTGTCGTTGAAGGTCATCCTCGACAGGCGTACGTTCTCTTCGTAGCCCTTGATGTCTTCCATCGTCTTGAGGTAGGACTCGTTGGCCTTGAGCTGCGGGTACTGCTCGGCGACGGCCGTTACCTGGGTCGTGAGGGCCGAGAGCGCCTGCTCGTTGCGGTTGATGTCGGCGACGGAAGGGCTCGGGGAGGAGGTAACCCTGCGTTCGGCGATCACTTTCTGGAGGGTTTCGCCCTCGTAGCCGGCGTATTCGCGGGTCAGCTTGACGAGCGCCTTGATGGCGTCGTAGCGCGACATCTGCTGGACATTGATCTGCTTGAGGGCGTTCTTGGAGATTTCATCCGCCTTGACGAGTTTGTTCTGGACGGAGATGACCCACATAATCAGAAAAACAAGGAGGACGACAATGACGATGGTGATGATGATACCGGTTCCCATAATACCAAATAGTTTTATTCACAAAGCACAAATGTATCAATTATTTCTTATCTTTGCAAGCCAGTGTATGAATTGGTTTGACCGTATGACCGGATTTTTTATTGCTGCATATCGTTTCTTTGAACGGAGAAAATGGCTGTTGTACACGCTGACGGCGGTTCTCTTCCTTTTGTTCGGTTTTTTCGCGTCCCGGGTGCGGTACGAGGAGGATGTCACCAAACTCGTTCCCGGGGCGGACAACCCCAAATCCGAGCTGGTTTCCGGCAATATCAAGGTCAAGGATAACGTCATCTTCCAGATCCGTTCCGCCGGAGGGAACCGACTCGACCCCTGGACCCTGGCGGATTATGCGGACTCCCTCGTCCAGTGTCTTTGGCGGGCCGATTCCGTCCATCATCATATTACGCATATCCTCAGCCGCGTTCCGGATGATCTCGCCGTGAACGCCCTCTACTTTGCGCTGGATCATATTCCCTCCTTTGTGGATACCTCCTGCTATGCGGCATTTGACAGTCTTCTCGCCCCGTCCGTCCTGTCACGGACGATGGACAGGAATCTGGACCTGGTGATGTCGGACGAGACGGGGACGCAGACGCAGATGGTCGCTACCGATCCCGCAGGACTGCGGACGGCCGTCCTGGGCGGTCTCGGGTCGGGTTTCGGAGCGGCTTCGGGAGGCTATCAGCTGTTGTCGTCCCATCTGTTCAGCCCCGACAGTACTTCCGTGCTTCTGTTCCTCGCGCCTGATTTCAACTATCAGGATTCGGAGGCTTCCACCGAACTGGTCGGCGAGGTGGAGGATGCAATTGCGGCCTTCGGAGCCGTCTGCCCCGATGCGGAGGTCCTTTACCACGGGACTCCCGTGATGAGCTGGTCCAATGCCCATCAGATGAAGAAGGACATCGCCCTGACCGTCGGCATTTCCCTGCTGCTGGTACTGCTCTTTATCTTCATCTGTTTCAAGGACTGGCGTGTTATCCCGTATCAGCTCGTCCCGGTGCTGTTCGGCGTTCTCGCCGCACTTTCCGGTATCTACTGGATCCAGGGCGGTATGTCGCTGATGGCCCTCGGCATCGGCAGCGTCGTGCTCGGCGTGGCATTGAGCTACTGCTTGCACCTGATTACGCATTTCAAGTATGTCGGTGATCCCGAGCGCGTCCTGAGGGAGGAATCCGTCCCTGTGGTGCTCGGGTGCCTGACGACCATCGGCGCCTTCCTCGGACTGATGGCGACCTCCTCGTCGCTGCTGAAGGACTTCGGCCTTTTCGCTACCCTGGGGCTGGTTTCCAGCACGCTGTTCGCCCTGATCGTCATTCCGCATTTTATGAAGCCGGGCCAGACCGGCAAGAATGAAAAAGCCTTCGCCGTCATCGACCGGATCAACGCGGCCCGGCTCGATGGAAACAAGCCGCTTCTCGCCGTTGTCGGCATCGTCGCCGCCGTCTGCATTGCCTTCTCCTGGAAGGTCGGTTTCGATCCTGACTTGAAGAACCTGAATTACATTGCGCCGAAGGCGGTCCGGAGCCAGGAGATTTTCAATCAGAAAAATACCGGCGGCCTGCCGACCTTCTACTATGCCTCCTGCGGCAAGACACTGGACGAGGCCGTCGAGGGAGCGTCCGCTATCGTGGATATGCTCGAGCAGTTGCAGGCAAGTGATTCGGTGGAACGCATCTCTGCGATGCACCTTCGCCTGCTTGTCCCTGCCCGCGTGCAGCAGGAGCGTATTGAGGCCTGGACGCGATACTGGACTCCGGAACGCCTCAATGATTTCCGGGGCCGTCTCCGTTCTGAGGCCCGTGCCCGGGGGCTTGACCCGGCGATGTTCAACGCGTTCTTCGAAATGGCGGAGCGCCCGTATGAGCCGGCCTCCCTGCTGGAATCCGGCATCATTCCTCCCGAACTCTCGGCCAATTTCGTCGAGCAGGGGAAGGACGGCACCTGGATGGTCTTTGTCTCGGCGAATTTCCCCTATGAGGAGCGGGTCGCCGTGGGCAAACGGATAGATGCGCTGGGAAACACCCTCGTGCTGGATCCGATCTTCTATACCAATGACCTCGTGGAGATCGTTCACAACGACTTCAACAGCGTTCTCTGGATATCGTCCCTGTTTGTGCTGGTGGTCCTGCTGGTGTCGCTGAAAAGTTTCTGGCTCGCACTTTTGGCTTTCCTTCCGATGTTCCTGAGCTGGTATGTCGTGGAGGGTGCGATGGCCCTGCTGGGCATCGATTTCAACCTGATCAACATTGTTATTTCCACCTTTATCTTCGGCATCGGCGTCGATTATTCCATCTTTGTGACGCAGGGTCTGCTGGATGAGGCGCGGGGTGGGGACGGCCGTTTGCTGCTGTACCATAAGAGCGCCATTTTCTTCTCCGCGGTCGTGCTGATGGTCGTCGTGGTGGCGCTCTTGTTTGCGGTGCACCCGGCAGTCCGCTCCGTAGGTTTGAGTACGCTGATCGGTATGGTCGCGACGATTCTGTTCACCTATACGCTGCAGCCCTTCCTTTTCCGCCGGCTGGTCAAGATCCCTTATTTCCGTAAATCGTTCAAGGTTTAGTTATTCCTAAAGATATTTGTTATGAAAAGATTGATGCTTTCTCTTGCCGCCGCTGTGGTTTCCCTCCTGGCTTACCAGGCTTCGGCACAGTATGCTTATCCGCAATATGCCTCCTCCGGTGAATACCGTCCCCTGGGAGCCAATGAGGCTGTCATGCTGACAGATGACGATGTCGCCGCCCTGGATGCGGCCGGTGCCATCGACTGGTCCAAGGGGGACTTGACGCTCAAGGGAACCCATCTTGCGCAGTATCAGACCGTTGTCAATAAGAAAGGAAAAGAAGTCGAGAAGAAGGTGAAGTTCTCCAAGGAGGAGCAGGAAGCGATTCTGTCGAATGTCGGCGGGATTGACTTCAACCCGCTCTGGAAGAAATCGGCCGTGATGCAGACCACCGGTATGTGGATGCTTATCGGAGGTAGCCTTTTCCTGGTCGGTGGCACAGCGGCCGGTGGCGGTATGATGCTGGTCGGGGCTGTTATCATGCCCGTCGTCGTTGCCATCGTAGCCGTCTTCACTTTCGGCCAGGCGGACCTGACGGACATGATGGCGCAGTTCTGGAACTCGATTTTGGAGAAGTCCAAGATCGGAGGTTCCGTCGCAGTCGCCGGTACGGCTGTCGCCGTGACGGGTGCCATCCTCCTCGCCGTGGGTCACAAGAATCTCCGTCGTACGGTCAAGTACACCAACGCTATCGGTAAGCCCCAGCAGGCAGACCTCACTTTCGGTGCCACATCTTCCGGCATCGGCCTTTGCTTGAAGTTCTAGGACGGCTGCTCCGGCTCCTATGAAGAAGAACTGATCCTCCCCACCATTGCGTTGCGGGATATAATGCTATTTGAATCATATGCTCAAACCAGGAGACAAAATGCCTTCGTTCAAGGTCAGCGATCTTCTCACCACTCCGCCGGCAGATTTCGAGTCCCCGCTCCAGCGGAAAGTCTATGAGACCTTTGCCGCCCTGGGGATCCCTTTCGAGCGGGTTGATACCGACCCGGGGCTCACGATGGAAGACCGTCTTTCTCTGCAACCGCCAGCAGACGGAATTCTGGCTCTATGTCACCTCCGACGACAAGCCCTTCGTGACCCGGGAATTCTGCGCCGCACTCGGCGGCATCCCCCGCGTGTCATTCGCCCCTTCCGAGAAACTCCGGGAATTGACCGGCGTCCAGGTCGGCGCCACCACCATCCTTTCGGCCATCCTCCCGGAATGCGCTCCCGTCCACCTCGTAATGGACGACGCCATTGCCCGCAGTGACCGATTCGCCTGCACCGACGGCACCCCCACCTGCTTCGTCAAACTCCGCACCG
>OCVV011334778.1_pt1 | contig 10920 bp, 6 predicted proteins | sample 1539721 | NCBI WGS metagenome assembly OCVV01 (sample SAMN02144230, study PRJEB22623) | gut metagenome | biome: sheep rumen | host: Ovis aries | place: New Zealand
ATGAAATATGCATTGGCCTTTTCCACGTCACTCAGCATGCTCTCCTTGAAGCTGTCCGGTGCAATGGTGCCGTGATACCAGGGCTTGCTGTTGAAATACTGCTGCAGCTGCTGATCCTTGAAGAGACGTCCCTTCCGGGCATAGATCTCATTGCGGGCCAGCCTCAGCTGTTCCGCGTTCAGCATACTCAGCGCGGAGGCTGTGACATATTCCCGGTCGCTGTACGGAATGACATAATCACCGGTGAGAATCCGGGAATCTTCCGTGGTCGGGCGGATCAGAACCTCCGGCACATAGCTGTAGGCCGCGATGGCTGCTCTCGTATCATCCACGTAGTTTACGTCGATATTCCGGGCGCTCACCTGATCCTGGGAGTTCTGGGTCACATACTCAATCAGGTACATTTCCTTCTGCTTCCGGAAGATCTCGTCGTAAATCTCACCCATGCTGCCGATCTGGCCCACGTTCCTGTAGTAACCGCCGGCCGCGGAGGCGATCGTCTCCAGCTGCGCACTGTTGCTGAGGTCTCCGACGCCGATGATATAGATGGGAATCTTCAGGTCGCGGGAATAGGCGGCAACCGCATCCGGGGTAACCTGGCTTGCATTGTCAGCGCCGTCGGTAAAGGCGATAATGCACTTGGCACCGCTCTGCTGTGCGGTCTGCTGCAGTGAAACATAGAGGGCGTCATACAGAGCTGTGCTCTTGTCCTGCGGAATGGTCAGGGCATTAACCGCATTCGTCACACTGCCGAGGTCATTGGTAAATGCCGTATGCACGCTGACCTCATTGTTGAAGCTGATGAGAGACACCTGGTCTCCCGCCTGCTGCTGAACATTCGCCAGGAACTGGCTCATGACGGTCTTTGCTTCCTGCAGCGGACTTCCCATCATACTGCCGGAGAGATCCGCCGTCATACAGATATTCAGGCGCTCTGCCTGGTTCAGCTGAACAGCACGGCTGACCGGAACCTCCGCATAGGTTCCCGTTCCCACCTGCTCGGTGATGAAGAACCCGTCCTGCTCCAGGTCGTTGACGGAATTGCCGCCGGCCGACTCATAGATTCTGGCGTAAAGCTTCACGTTCGGATAGGTGCTGGCGTCCGCCTGCTCCACCTCGATCTTAATCGGACTCTGACCGCCGGCCGCGCCCGCAAGATTCTCCAGCTTCTTTATGGATTTCTGTGCCTGGACAGCATCCCCGTCATCCAGATACTTCTGTGCTTCCTGCTGGTAACGGGAAAGGACGGAATACTGCGGATTGCTCAGATAGGAGGCTGCCTTCTGCACGGCAGCGTCAAGCTGTTCCTTTGCGGCAGTCACTTCCTCGGAGGAAGCAGCCTTTCCGGAATCCTCCGCCCCCTTCTCCTCCTCTTTGTCTTCCTTCTCGTCCTTCTTCGCCTTCTTGTCGTCCTTATCTTTATCCTTCTCTTCTTCGACTTCCTCTCCGGAGGACCAGGGCGCATGACCGAGAATCAGTGTACTTGCGCCGAGGGCAATGCCCGCTGCGGCGAACAGCGCACATACTCCGCCGAGAATAAACGGCAGTTTGCTCTTCGGCGGGTTCGGTGCCGGCATTTGATTATAATCTCCCTGATACTCGAAGGATGGTGTGGGAACACCCTGCTGCATCGGCATCCCCTGCGCCGCGTTCTGTTCAGGCAAAGGCGCAGGATCAGGTACCTGAGAAGGCGCAGCTATCTTTGCGCCGCATGATGTGCAGAATCTTGCGCCATCCTGAAGAGGACTGCCGCAGTTTGTACAAAAAGCCATTTTCATTCCCCTTTACTGCAAATTCTTACATGTATACAGGAAAATCCGGCCGCAGCCGGATTTTCTGCCCGGGTGCACAGCACCCTGTCTCTTATACTACTGAAGAGGCCGGGCGGAATTAATTAATCCCACCAGTCATTGTCATCATCTTCATAATCGAACAGCATCTCGTCGATCCACTCCTCCAGTTCATCGGAAGGCATGTGGTTCTTCAGCTGTGTGCGGGCCTTGGAACGGAATCCGGAAACATTGTGATAGGTCTCCAGGTATTCCACCAGTTCCTTCTTCATCAGGTCCACGGAATCCTCCGTGCCGAGAATCAGGTTCCAGCCCTCATCGTTCATGGTGCTGATGGAGCCGTCCTCGCCGTGACGGATCTTCTTGCCTGCGGCATTGGTCGTGGTCTTGTTCTTGATGATCTTGCCGTTGGCGTCGGTCTCATACCAGGCACCCTGGTACTCCGTAATCCGGTTCACAATCAGCGCTCCCGAAGGATCGATAAGATACTCCCGGTTGTTGTCCAGCATAAGCTTTCCGGTCTGCATGACGCCGCGCTCGTTCAGATAATACCAGACATCGCCCACCTTCTGCCAGCCGGTCAGCTGTTCGCCGGAGGGCGCCATCAGGTGCCATCCGCCGTTTTCATCCTGTACCCAGCCCGTCTTCATATAACCGTCCGGGCCAAAATAATAGGTTGCGCCGTTAATGTTCTTGAAAGCGTTGGTATAATAACTGCCGTTGGCTTCCTCATACCACCAGCCGATGGCATTGGATGCCCAGCCGGCCTGCACCGTCATGGTTGACATCATCATCATTACTGCCGCTGCAGCGATTGCCGCAAACTTTTTCATAATGCTCTCCCTTCCGGAATAATCTCCTCATGTTTGCATGTTGCAGTATTCTACGCTCAATTTCCGGCCGGAATGCCGGTTTTTCTCTCTACTGACAGTTTATCAGCCTCCGGAGTAAAAATCAACAAGACTGTCAAATCCGCCGTTGCTCGGCGCTGCAGTCTGCGGCGGCGGTGCCGGTGCCTGTGTCGGCGGCGGTGCCTGGACCGGTGCCGGAGCTGCTGCACCGCCTCCCGTATTGCCGCCTCCGGTGTTTCCGCCTCCGGTATTGCCGCCTCCGGTATTGCCGCCTCCGGTATTTCCACCGCCGGTATTGTTATTCTGCTGACGCCGTCTTGCCGCCTCAGATTCCTGTACCTGTCTCTGGTACTCTGCCTCGGATCCGCGGCTCACGGTCAGCACAATCTCCGTACCGACTTCCAGCATGGAATTCTCTGCCTGTTCCTGGCTCATAACCATGCCTGCCTCATAGACATCGCTGAATCCATCTTCAAACCTTACCTGCAGGCCCAGATCAGCCAGCTTTGCCGCTGCCTCATCCTGGGTAATCAGCGTCACATCCGGCACCAGCACGCGCTCTCTTCCGCTGCTGACCGTAAGCTTCACCGTGGAATATGCCGCAAGCTCTGACCCTTCCGCCGGTTCCTGGGCGGTGATAACGCCGTCCGGAACGGTATCATTCGGAAGCTCCACCTTACGCACGATATACAGGTGCTTTTCCTGCGCAAGGGCTCCCGCCTCCTCCAGGGTCAGACCGACGAAATTGTCAACAACCGCTGTGCCGGATGCGCTGGTGTCGGAATATCCCTTCGAGGTCACCATCGCGATCTCCGAACCGCTGTCCAGCACCTCATAGGGCTCTCTGCTCTGGGAAATGACGGCGCCCGGGGCAAAATAGGATTCTTTCTCGCTCCAGGTCGGCACCAGGCCGAAATCAAGGAGATCTGCTTTGGCCGTCTCGCCCTCCGCACCGATGAAGTCAGGCACATAGGTCTGCTCAATACCGGCAGACAGCGTGACGGTTACGGTCTCATCCTTTGCCACCGGCGTGGCGGCTTTCACGGACTGATCAATGATCTTATTCTTCATGATCTCCGTGGAATACTCCTTGTCCGTTACCTGCAGTCGCAGGCCCATATCCTTCAGCATCTTCTCGGACTCCTGCGGGTCAAGGCCGATGAGATCCGGCATCATGACCTCCTGGGTCACGTTATTGTGGGGAAGAAGCCTCTCAAAATTCGCCCGTACCGCGAACAGAACCGCGCCGGCTGCCAGAAGAAGTCCTCCGAGAATCAGGGCCTTGGACAGCATGGACATCTTGCCGATATCCGCCTGCCGGAGTTTCTCTTCCTTGCGTTTTACCTTGTCGGAATTCAGCTCTGCCAGGAACTGTTCCGCCGAAGGGGTACGCTGTACCGGGTCGATATTCAGGGCGTTCATGACGGCGTTGCTGACATTCCGGTCAATCTTGACCTTCTTGTAGAGCGGTACCAGCTTGTTGTGCGCCGCCCGCTCCATGGAATCCTGCGGTGTCTCCCCCGTCACCATCTTGTAGAAGGTGGCCGCGGAGGCGTAGACGTCGGTCCAGGGGCCCTGGTTGCCGCGGCTTTGATACTGCTCAATCGGGGTAAATCCTGACTTTACCTGTACGGTCAGGCTTCGGCTCCGCTTCGTTGTGGCAAACCGTGCCGCACCGAAGTCAAACAGCTTGATGTCCCCGTTCTGCATCAGGAAAATATTATCGGGCGCCACATCTCTGTGCAGCATTCCCGCACGGTGCACCTTGATCAGTCCCGTCAGAATGCTTCTGAGAATCGGCAGCGCTTCCTGGGGCGGGATCTTCCCCACCCGCTCCAGCTTGTCCCGGAGCGACTCTCCGTCCAGATACTCCATCACGATGTAGGCGGTATCATTTTCCTCAAAGCAGTCAAATACGTGAACAATCTCCTGCTCCGAACGAAACTGCGCCAGCTTCTGGGATTCCTCCAGGAATTTCTCCTTGCCGGACATAAACTGCTCATGGTTTTCGCCGCTGTAGATGGTGACGCGGGCGACTCCCGGCACGCGGGTGCAGAACTCGCCGGGCAGATATTCCTTCACCGCACAGCGGATGCGCAGCATCTCATCGTAGGCGAGATAAGTGACGCCGAATCCGCCGGAACCCAGCACCCGGCCGATAATAAACCGGTTCTTCAGTCTTGTACCTGCCGGCAGCTGATAGGCCTCGTTGGCGGGAATGCCGCCCGGTGCCCCGCAGTGGGGGCAGGCCGCAGCAGAATCGTCATATGTATAAAAACAGCTTAAACATAATTTGTTCATTGATTTGCCTCTGTTGCCGCGATTCTCTCGCGCATGTCATCCCTGGTGATAAGCTCCTTGAAGAGGTCCGCCTTGAGCGACTCCATTTCGGCCGAAGGAACGACCGGAAGGCTTTCCGCATTCTCCAGGAGTCCGGAAAGCTGCGGATAGATGGTCAGATACTGCTCCATCTGATCCTTCGTCATCGGCAGAGAGTTCTGCTCCTCGATATGCAGAAGCTGCTGTCCGGCCGGCGACATCATGTAGGTAAGAATCCGCTTTGCCGCATTCTTTTCCTTCCGGTCGGCATCTTCATTGACACTCCATTCCGTGTCAAAAGAAACAGCCAGCTTCTCCCCTTCCGCCGGGGGAACGATCGAATAAACCGCCCGCAGATTCTCCTGCATCTCGTAAAAATCTCTGGTATCGCCGACAAAAAGCATACTCTTCTTCTCCAGGAAGGCTGCCCTGTCATTCTCCGCAGGAAGCGCTCCGCCTTCCTCCGCAAGAATCACGTTGCCGTAGATTGTATTCACGTGGAAGCCCATGGGAAGCCGGTTCTTTTCCGGGTAAATGCGTTCGTACTCGGACATGTAGTAATAATCGCTCCGGTTGAGTCTTTCCAGCGTGTCTTCCAGGTCTGCCAGCGAACTGTCATACTCCGCAGAAAGTCCTGTGCTCATGAACAGTGCGGGAGCTTTGCCCGCATCCAGCGCCTCTTCCAGCTCATCGGCATAATCCTCCTCCGGGATCAGCTTGAGACTGATTCCGACCACGGGATAGTCGGCCTTAAAGCTTTCGAGAACCTGGTTCCACCGCTCTTCCTGTTCTTCTTCATCCGCATCTTCCGCGATGGGTACCCAGATGGATACATTGGAAGCGGACAGATACTCCTCATCCCGCTTCATCATGTACATTCCCGCACCCACGGCTACGCCGGCCAGCGCCACCGCCAGGCCTCCGGCAATGAGCATGGTTCTTCTTCTGCGGCGCCGTTTTACCAGTGTCTTATTCTCGACAACCGTCTTTTCGCCGCGCAGCGCGCTTCGGAACTCGTCCATGGTCTGGAACCGGAGCTCCGGCAAGAGGTCCATGCCCTTCATGATGACTTTGCTTATCTGTTCTGGAACCTCCGGATTCAGCTCAGAGGGCGGCTTCAGCAGATCTTCCTTCTGCCGGTCCGTAGACTCTTCAGGCTCCACGCCGGTCAGCGCCCAGTAGAGGGACGCGGACAGGGCATACACATCAGTCCAGGGACCCTGGTGGCCCTTTTTGAAATACTGTTCCGGGGGCGCCATGCCCACCTTCAGCATAATAGTTTTTTCTTTTTCATCGTAGGCGCTGGAAAACCGGGCCGCGCCCAGGTCGATCAGCTTTACCGTGCTGTCCTGGCAGATAAAGAAGTTATCCGGCGACAGATCGCGGTGAATCATGCCCTTGGCGTGAATCTCCTTCAGGGCATCCGCCACATAGGAAAACATGGAAACCGCTTCCGGGACGCTGATCTTGCCGCCATGCCGTTTCATATACTGCAGAAGGTCCTCACCCACGAGGAGCTCCATGGTCATGTAGGCTGTGCCGTTTTCCTCGAAGAAATTGAATACATGAACGATGTTCGGATGCTGGTTGAACTTTGCCGTATTCCGCGCCTCTTCCAGGAAGCGGGCCAGGCCCTTGTCATAAGCATCTCCTGTTTTTCCGGAATAGCGGATCACCTTCTTGGTTCCCGGTATACGGTTGACCTGTCCCACCGGATAATATTCCTTGATGGCTATCACGGACTGCAGCTGCAGATCCCAGGCTCTGTAGGTAATACCGAATCCGCCGAATCCCAGCACTGTTCCGATGACATAGCGTCCGGACAGAATCGCACCCGGATAGAGATGGTACTCTTCCCTCGGTTTTGTGCCCTGCACGAAGCCGCAGTATGGGCAGGTATTAAAATGCTCCGTGTCATATTCCTGCATGCAGCCCAGGCAGCGGAAGAAACCTTTGCTCCTGAGAAACGCCTCATCCTGCTTCCGCTCCGTATCATCGAAAACCGGAGTTCCTCCCTGGGGCCTTCCGCCGAATCCCTGCATTACCTGGGAGGAAGCGACAACCTTCGGAGTACCGGCGGGAGCATCCTCCTCCAGAAAGATGGTGCCGTGCTGCCCCTGGGCTTCCTCCTCCAGCATAATCGTGCCCTGCTTTCCCGCAGGTACCGGTTCCTCCTCCAGCAGGATGGTTCCCTGCTTTGGCGCCATCTCCTCTTCCAGCATGATCGTGCCCTGCTTCGGACCTGGTGCTGCCGTTGCCGGTTCCTCTTCCAGCAGGATGGTTCCCTGTTTTGGTTCCGGTGCCGCCTGCGCCGGTTCTTCCTCCAGGATCACCGTGCTGTTCTTCGGCTCCGGTGCTGCCTGCGCCGGCTCTTCCTCCAGGATCACCGTGCTGTTCTTCGGCTCCGGTGTTGCCTGCGCCGGCTCTTCCTCCAGGATCACCGTGCTGTTCTTCGGCTCCGGTGCTGCCGTTGCCGGTTCCTCTTCCAGGATCACCGTGCTGTTCTTCGGCTCCGGTGCTGCGTCCAGGGCCGGCTGCTCAGCGGTCACAATCCGCTTCTCCTGCGCATCCTGGTCCCGCTTTCCGCCGGGTACAAATACATTCTGCTTTTTCTTCGGAATATAGACATTCCTGTCCTTGTTATCTGTATCGCTCATGCTATTCCTCATCCATCAGGTATCAGAAAAACGGGAATCTGCTCTTTTCGCCGAACCATACGGCGATGGCAGAATAATTGTCCATGTCCACATCTTTTCCGTTCTCACAGACAATGCGTTCCATCCGCTCCAGCCAGTTTTCCGGACTGTCCGCCTGTTTCAGGCATTCCGTCATTCTCTCTTCATCGATCAGCTCCCAGAAACCGTCACTGCATAAAAGCAGCGCCTGTTCTCCCTTCGGGACAGCCATCTGTTCTAGCTCGTAGGGGCGCTCGCCGCGCCACTCGGTCCCCATAACCCGGAGAAGCCGGTTTCTGTCCTCATGAAAGCGGATATCCTTTTCTTTGAGCTGACCCATATTTACCAGCATCTGGGGAACGCTGTGGTCCAGTGTTCTCTTCACCAGTCTGTTCTTCCGGAAATAGTAGATTCTGGAATCTCCGATATGTCCCCAGGAAAGGAATTCCGGCGTAAGCTCTGCGGCCGCCATCGTCGTCTTCATCTGGCTTTCCGCATGCAGACGCACCTGTACTTCTGATATGGATTTCTGTGCTTCCTCAAACCAGTCCGCCAGATTTTCCTTCCCGGCGCCAAAGCAGGTCTTCGACGTCGTGACGGCTATGCCGGAAGCGACTTCTCCCTTTCCGTGACCGCCAAGACCGTCCGCCAGCACAAAACACCACTTTTGGTCCGCGCTTTCCACACCGACCGAATCTTCGTTATAGTCCCGATCTCCCTGCCGGCTGAGCGTCGCAAATGTTACTGGGAACATGCTCTTACCTTTCTAAAGTTCCAGCGTCCTGGGCCGCTCTTCTGTCTGAAGTGTCAGAAGAACCGCCGTCAGATTGTCGCTGGCATCCTTTTCTTTGATATGATTTGTCACCGCAATGAGTCTGGTCTGCGCCGGATTCTCCGTCATGAGAATCCCCTCGTCTGTCTCATCCAGGTAATCGTAAAAGCCGTCGGAACAGAGCAGAAGGCTCTCCCCCTCGGCCAGTTCTCCGCCGAAGGTGTCAATCCGCAGTTCCCTGCCTGCCCCCACGGCGTTGGTCAGCACGTGCCGCATCCGGTGAACCTGCGCTTCTTCCGGCGTCAGATTTCCCAGATCCATCTCCCGCTGTACCCAGGTGTGATCCTTCGTTATCTGTGACAGACCATTTTCCCCAACCAGATAAATCCGGCTGTCCCCGCACTGCTTGATCATGTAATACTGATCTACCAGAAAAGCCAGGGAAACGGTGGTGCCGCTCTTTACATTCTCTTCTGCACAGTATTCCCGGATATGCACATCCGCTGTCCGGAGCACCTGATCCAGAGCGTCAGAGACGGCTTCCCAGACCAGATCTTCTTCCCGGTACTGCGGAAATTCTTCATTCCACCACTGATAAAAAGCGCGCACAACCTCGCCGCTGGCGCGCTCTCCGAACTGCATGCCTCCCATGCCGTCTGCGACGACAAGGAGGCCGTAGAGTCGTTTCCGGAACGACCCGCATCGGACAAGGAGGCTGTCCTGGTTGACAGTCCTCACATTGCCGACGTCGGTCGCCCGGCCAATATCATAACTGTATTCTGTCATATTAAGAAATTACCCGACGTGGAAGATGGCATCAATGTCAGCAAAGCGGATGGCGTCTCCATCTGCAAGCGCTTTCGGCTCATAGGGTGCAATCATCGTTCCGTTCACATAGGTGTGGTTGGAGGACTTCAGGTCAGTAACGCAGAATGTACCGTTGGTAAAGGTGATCTCGCAGTGCTCGTGTGATACGTGATCTCCGGCGATAATCAGGTCGCCTGCATCACGGCCGATGGCAAACCGTGCTTTATCGATATCATACACGGAATCGCCCAGCGTCAGTGTGGCATGGGGCATTACCGGTTCATCTTCAAGCAGAACGGTCTGATTCTTTGCAGGTGCCGGATCTACCCGGTCAGCCGCAACAATCGCCTGCTGCGGAACGGTATCGGTTCTCATCTTCGGCTGCTCTGCAAGGCGGGTACCGCACTCCGGGCAGAATGCTTCACCGGGCTGTACGGGAGTTCCGCAGGCCGGGCACTTTGCTCCGCCGCCCGCCGGAACAACCGGCTCACCGCAGAATCCGCAGAATGCTTCTCCCGCCTTCAGTGCCTTTCCGCACTTCGGGCAGTAGCTTCCGTCTGCCATTGCGCCGGCAGAAGCTTCCTTCACGCGGTTCATCACATCGCCGCCAAGCTTGGAGGCAGCGTTATGTGCCATGTTCATGCCCTTCTGAAGGCTCTCTTTGTTGAGGTTCTCCTGACCGGTCTTCTTAATCTTTGAGTAAAGTCCCGGAATCACGACTCTGCTTCTGACGCTCTCGGAACGCAGCCAGATCCATACGCCGCAGGCAAGGAGTGCAAAGATAAATGTCAGATAGCTGGGTGGAAGGAGCTTCAGGCTGGTCTTCTTGTCGATGCCGCTGGCACCGAGGGAGCCCAGCATACCTGCCAGATCCTTGATGTTGTCTTCTATCTTCAGCTTCATCATCAGTATCATGATGAAGTTCAGGATTGCCATAACCGCATAGGGTATCGGTCCGGCAAAGGAACCACGGACAATAAAGAAGATTGAGGCGAGAATTGCCACAATGGTCAGAATACGCATCACCTTGGATACGATATTCAGCATGGTGATGGTGCCGGCGTATTCCTCTGCATCCTTCTCACTGAAAAACATGCCGGATTCGCCCTCTGCAATCTTTTTCAGGTCATTGACGGAAGACATGACAGTTGAAACTTCACCCGGAGAAACAGCCGCATCATTGAAGGCCTTCGCCATCTTCTCGAAACGCTTGGCAAAACTCTTCGCGTTCACGTGAATCTCATTGTCATCGAAGTTCTCCTGCAGCGTCTCCAGGTCATCCTTATCCATATCGTCAAACTCTTCCACAAATTCCTTGGAACTCTTGCGGAGAGTCTTGCGGATGTCCTTATCCTCAAACGTCAGCCATCCCATACCATATGTAAAAATGGAGATGACCAAGAGAACATACACCACGATTTTTCCTATCAAAAGCTTAGTTTTCTGGTTCATACTCAACCTCCCTGTCTCCGTTCTGCGCAATTCGAAATCCGTTTCGTTATAAATATGCACAGAGCGTCTTATTTTATGTTAATTATAGTCTTCCATTGTTGAAGTGTCAAACACTCCATGGCAAACCTTGAGCCTCATAATGATGTCTTATGATCTCAGGTGCTCAGAATGGAAACATTGGTGTTTTCCGTTGTTTCATAGCTGCGGGCCGCATCTCTGAGTCCTCCGGAAAGGGTTTTGGTCCGGGTTTCCAG
>OCVV011356492.1_pt1 | contig 10920 bp, 10 predicted proteins | sample 1539721 | NCBI WGS metagenome assembly OCVV01 (sample SAMN02144230, study PRJEB22623) | gut metagenome | biome: sheep rumen | host: Ovis aries | place: New Zealand
CCACGGCCTCGCCGAGCCGGGAGAAATCCGCCTGAAGCGAGCACGGCTTCTTCTCCGGATCGTCCTGCCCGAAGGGCACAAAGAAGATGTGCTTGCGGTTTAAAAGCCGCGCGATGTTCTCGGCCGAGCCGGCGAGTCCGTCGTTCGTCGAGAGGGCGATCACGACCGGGCGGCCGTTTCTCAAATGCGCCTTGGCCGCCATGGTGACGCTGCTGTCGGTCAGGCCATGGGCGAGGCGGGCGAGGGTATTCCCGGTGCAGGGCGCGATCAGCAGCGCGTCCAGCGGTTCGGCCGGGCCGAGCGGCTCCGCCTCCGGGATTGTGGTGACGACCTCCCGGCCCGTCAGGGCCATGAGCCGCCGGATATGTTCCGCAGCCGTGCCGAAGCGGCTGTCCGTTTCGGCGGCGGTGTCGCTCAGGATGGGCACAAGCTCGTAGCGCTGGGCGAGCGGCTCCGCCGCGGCAAACAGCGTCTCATAGGTGCAGTAGGACCCGCAGAGCGCGAGCCCGAGCCGTTTCTTCTCCATTCAGTCCTCCTGTTCGCGGATGATCGCTTCGAGCTCCCGCTTCATCAGCTCCGCCGCAGCGAGCGCTTTGCAGCGTCCCGGCAGGCCGGGCGCTGCGATCACGTGCAGCCCGATGTTCGCCGCGAGCTGCCGATCAAAGCCGCCCGGGGCCGAGGCCAGCTCCAGCAGCGGCGTCTCCGGCGAGAGGCAGCAGAGCGCAGCGTCGCTCAGGACCCGCGCCGGGACCGTGTTCACGACGCTGTCAAAATCGGCGATCGCGCCCTCGAGGCTCTCAAAGCCGAGCGCGCCGCAGCCCATCGCCGCGGCCAAGGCGCGGTCCGCCTCGCGCCGCGCGGCCACAGTCACCGATGCGCCGAGCCCCCGGAGCTTGGCGGCGAGCAGTTTTCCGATCCGCCCATAGCCCAGGATCAGGCAGCGGCTGCCCTGCACACTGCGCTCGCTCTCCCGCAGCAGGAGCCCTGCCGCAGCCTCTGCGGTCAGGGCGGCGTTGCCGGTCACGAAGCGCGGACGGTGCATCAGGTCCGCCAGCGCGAGTTTTCCTGTGAGCGCCCTCGCGCCGCTCTCCTCCCCGAAGCGCCCGCCGATCACCAGCTGCCCCGGCCAGAGCGCGCTCCAGAGCTCCGCGAGCGGCAGCGGTGCGGCAGCCAGCGGCGCATTGAGCACCGGTCCGCTCTCCGCCGGAACGGGCAGCAGCACTGCATCCGCTCCGTAGACGCAGCTCTGCAGACAGCTGTCCTTCGGGATCTCCGCCGGCAGCTCTGCCTTCTCGAGCGCAAAGCTGCGCACCCGGTTCCCTTCGCGCAGCAGAAGTCCGGCCAGCAGGGCCGAGCGCCGGTCCCCGCCGACCACGGCGTATTTCATTGCGGCATCACCTCCGCCCTATCCTATTCTCTTGCTTAGAGGCGGGTGCCTGTGGTACAATAGCACGAACACTACAAAAACGAGGTGTCGGAACATGAGCAAAGCAGATGAGATCTTCATTCAGAATTGCCGGGACATACTGGAAAACGGCGTCTGGGATACCGATCGCGAGGTGCGTCCCCGTTGGGAGGACGGCACCCCGGCGCATACCGTCAAAAAATTCGGCATTGTGAATCGCTATAATCTCGCCGAGGAATTTCCGATCCTGACCTTGCGGCGCACGTACTGGAAGAGTGCGATCGACGAGCTGCTGTGGATCTGGCAGCAGAAGAGCAACAACGTGCACGATCTGCGCACCCGCGTTTGGGACGCCTGGGCGGATGAGAACGGCTCGATCGGCAAGGCCTACGGCTATCAGCTCGGTGTGAAGCACCACTACCCCGAAGGGGATATGGACCAGGTCGACAAAGTGCTCTGGGATCTCAAGCATAATCCCGCCTCCCGCCGTATCATGACCAACATCTACACCTTCGCGGATCTCAGCGAGATGGCGCTCTATCCCTGCGCCTACTCGATGACCTTCAACGTCAGCGGCAACCGGCTCAATGCCATCCTCAACCAGCGCTCGCAGGACATGCTCGCGGCCAACAACTGGAACGTCGTGCAGTACGCGGTGCTGACGCTGATGATGGCCCAGGTCTCGGGCTTCGAGCCGGGCGAGCTTGTCCACGTGATCGCGGATGCGCACATCTATGACCGGCACGTCCCGGCCATCGAAGAGATCATCTCTCATGAGCCGAAGAGCGCGCCGACCTTCCGCCTCGACCCGGCGGTGAAGGATTTCTACGCTTTTACGCGCGACAGCTTCACGATGGAAAACTACGAGTATTCTGACTTTACCGGGAAGATCCCGGTGGCTGTCTGAGAGGGAGGTGCGGCATGGAAGCGATCGTAGCGGTGTATTCCGACTGGGGCATCGGCCGGAACGGCACCCAGCCTGTCGTGCTCAAGGCCGACCGGGCGCACTTCCGGGAGCTCACGGCCGGCGCGGCCGTGATCGTCGGGCGGCGCACGCTGGGTGACTTTCCGGGCGGGAAGCCGCTCAAGGGCCGCGACAATCTCGTCGTGACCCGGCAGGCGCTGGAGATCGAGGGGGCGCGCGTGGTACACGGCACCGAGGAGGCCCTCGCCGCTGCAGCAGAGTATCCCCGCTGCCTTGTGATCGGCGGAGCGAGCATCTACCGGGAGTTCTTCCCGTACCTCGACACCGTGCATGTCACAAAGATCGATCTGTCCCCGGAGTCCGACAGTTTCTTCCCGAACCTCGACGCGCTCGAGGGCTGGCGCTGTGAAGCGGGCGACTGGCAGGAGGAGAACGGGCTGCGCTACTGCTTCTGCACCTATCGCAAGCAGGCCTGAGTCCCGGGATCCCTATGCAAACAAAAACCGTCGACTACCGCTTCCGGCTCCTCTACGCCGTCGGTATTGTCATGATCGTCTGCGGGCACTGCCAGGGCGGCGGGATCTCCCACACCCTCGCCAGCTGGTTCCCGTACGGCGGCAATTACGTCGTCCTCTTTGCCTTCAGCTCCGGGTACTTTTACAAAAAAGAATCTGAGGCGCAGCTTGCCGCCTACGCCTGGAAGAAGTTCAAAAAGCTGATCGTACCACTGTATCTCTACACCTTTGCCTATGCGCTGCTCGTCCGGGTCTCGCGGCATTGGGGCTTCACGATCGGCGGTGATCCGAGCTGGTACAACCTGCTGATCTCCCCACTCAACGACGGGCATGTCTTTGCCTACAACCTGGCCAGCTGGTTCCTCGCCCCGCTCTTCATGCTTGAACTCGGCACGGCGCTGCTGCGCCGGCTGCTGCATGCCCTGCGCTTCCCGGAGCGGGAGGGACTGTTCTTCCTGCTGTCCCTCGTTCTTGGCCTCTGCGGCAACACGCTGGCCTGCCGCGGCTTTGTGCAGAGCTGGTGGCTCGCCCTGGTGCGGGTGCTGTACCTGCTGCCCTTCTACGCTCTGGGCATCTGGTATCGCGCCGGGCTGGAGCGTTTCGAGCACCGCCTGCCCACCGCGCTGTATCTCGCCGCGCTGCTGCTGCTCGATCTCGTTCTGATGTGGATCTGCGGGCGGCCCCTGGACTATCTCGCCTCCTGGTGCAACAACTTCACCGAAGGTCCGCTGATGCCCATCGTCATGGGCATGATCAGCATCGCTTTCTGGCTCCGGGTCTGTGCGGTGCTGGAGCCCGCGATCGGCCGCAGCCGCTTCGTAAACCTCATCGCAGAGAACACCTATCCGATCATGGTCAACCATTTCCTCGGCTTCCTGCTGGTCAAAACAGTCTTTGCCCTGCTCGCCGGACGCCTCGGCTGGACGGATTTCAATTGGATCGGCTATAAGAACGATCTCTGGTGGTACTATGTGCCGAAAAACCTCGAGCCGCTGCTGGTGCTCTATCCTGTCGCCGGCATCGCCGTCTCCATCGGCATTCAGCGTCTGCTTGCGCTTGTCCGGCGCTATCTCCCGTTTTCTCATTTTACCAGCAGAGTACCGGGATAATAATGGGAGAGGATCGCGCGGTAGTCCGCGCCGTTTTGCGCCATGACCTCCGCACCGTACTGGCTCATGCCGACGCCGTGGCCGCTGCCCGTGACCGTGAAGCAGAAGCCCTCGTCCGTAAGCGTGAGCGTAAATGCCGTGGAGCGCAGACCGAACAGCTTCCGCAACTCCGTGCCCTTGAGGCGGACGCCGCCGAGCGTGAGCGCGGCCACGCGCCCGCTCGCATCGTGCTCGACCGGGCCGAGCCAGTCTGCGGGCTCCCCGCTCAGATCGGCCTCGGGCCTGGCGGCGAGCAGGGTATCCCGGAAATCCAGCGGAGCGCAGAGCAGCCGGCTCACATAGTGCGGCACCTCCGCCGCACTCTCCGGGCTCGGCACGCTGATCAGATACGGCCGCGGATTCCATACCTCGCCGCAGTCCTCGGTGGCGCCGGCAGAGGATGCGTGAAAGGCCGCAAAGACCGGCGCCCCTTCGTAGCTCAGGTATTCCCCGGCCGTGGCCTCCACCGCCGCGCGCAGCTTATCGAGCCGCTGCTCATACGCCGCGCCCCAGTCGCCCCGCAGGCTCTCGTCATTCCGCCAGGCCTGGCAGCAGCCGGGGTCCGAGCAGACGTCCGCCCCCGGGTGCTTCGGGCCCGAGGCGCAGTAGAGCGTGTAGGTCCTCGCCGCGACCGCCTGTGCTTTCAGGGCCTCCGACGCAAAGGAGGCGGGCATCTCCCCGGCAAGCACGCCTACAAGATAGTCCTGCAGGGGCAGCTCGCGGATCTCGCCGCCATCCAGCAGCCGCACCGTCTCCGGTGCGGCTGCTGCGGCCGGAAGAACGGCCGCTGCTGTCGGCTCCGCTGTGGGCGGCGGCGCTTCTTCCCGCCGCGGCGGGCGCAGCTGCGGCAGGAACAGGGCGAGGATCAGGGCCGCATAGGCCAGCCGGACGCTTCTTTTCACGGGCGCTTTCCTCCTTGTCACACCGATGCGGACTTGACGGCATCCGCAAATAAGAGTACAATACTTTTCTGCTCTTGGCTGTACATTTCTATGGAAACGGATGGAACGATATGCAAAAACGAGTAATGGAGATCAGCTGCTATGTAGCGGGCGCGGGCGCCTTCGGCGTCTTTCTGCGCTGGCTGCAGGATCAGCTCGCCTTTAACGACGCGGGTCTGCCCGACCCAAGCGCCTTCCATGTGCTGCTGCCGCTGTACATTCTGGTCTGCGCGGTGGTGTTTTACCGCTTTGTCAAGCGCTACGCCAAGGCCGGTCTCGCCTTGCCCGAGGATTTTCAAGGCGCCTTCCGGAACGAGGGCAGGCTCTATACGCTGCTGCGCTGGGCCATCGGCGGCCTGATGTTCGTCGGCGGGGTTCTCCTGCTCATGACCACCGAGCTTGACAAATATGCCGGCATGCTGCGCGCGCTCTCCTTTGCCGCGATGCTCGCCGGTCTGAGCTTTCCTGTGCTCATGACTCTTGCCAACCGCGAGGATGCGAAGCCGAACCTCCTCTGCCTGCTCGCTTTTCTGCCGATCTTTCTCTACGCCGTCTGGCTCGTCTACTGCTACCGCGCCAACTCCATCAACAGCGTGATCTGGTCCTACGTCGTGGAGGTCGGCACGGTCATCATGGCGATGGTCGCGTTCTTCCGCATCGCGGGCTTCCCCTTCAACGCCGCGAAAATCGAGCGCTGCTTCTTCGACATCATGTTTGCCGCCATGCTCTGCCTGCTCTCCCTGGCGGATGAGCGCTACATGGGCATGCACATCATCCTCTTCTCCTCCGCTCTCATGTTCCTCTTCTGTAACTGGGTCATGGTCTGCAATCTCGCGCCGGCAGCAAAGCAGGAACCTGTCAAGACCGAAACGGTCGACGACAACGGCTTCGAGCATCTGTAAGCTTCCGCGAACAAAAAAGGTCCCGCACGATTGTGTATCGTGCGGGACCTTTTTTGTCGGGCTTCAGTCCATCTTGTCCAGGAGCGCGGTGAAGCGCGAGCGCGCTTTGAACAGTTCACCCCGCCAGTCGGGGATCGTTTTGTCGTACCAGAACTCGGTCACAAAGCGGCGCACGCCGAGAGCCCAGACCGTCTCGATCGCACCGGGGAAGTCCACATGGCCTTCTCCGTAGGGGATCTCCCGGAAGACGCCGGGCTTCGTCTCCTTCAGGTGGAACGCGGCGATATGTCCGCGGCCGAGCCGGAGGTCGGCCAGCACGTCCGTGCCATGCAGCACGGCTGCGTTCGTGGTATTGCCGATATCCGGATAGAGCTGCACGTAGGGCGAGGCCAGTGTTTCGACCCAACGCATGCCCTTTTCCACCGTGTTCATGAACTCGTTCTCCATCGTCTCAAAGCCGATGAGGGTGCCGTAGCGCGCGGCAAGCAGCTTGAGCTCGTCCATCGCCTCGTGAAAGCGCCGTACCGTCTCGGGCGTAGAGGTTCCGAAGTACACATCGTAGCCCGGGAACATCACGACGCGCACGCCAAGGTCGGCCGCCAGCGGGATGGCGTGGCGCGCGATGTCGAGCCCCCGAGCGCGGATCGCGTCGTCCTCGTCCCCGAGCGCGTACTTTGTCAGGGCGCTCACGTTCATCGTACGCAGCGGCATCCCACTCTCATACAGCAGCTCCACCAGCGCGCGGCGTTCCTCCTTCGGCATATACACGCGGCCGATCTTGTCCTCGCTCGCATCGATGCTGATCTCCACAAAGTCGTAGCCCGCTTCCTTCGCAGCGGCCAGCTTTTCCGACCAGCTCAGTTCGGGCATGGCCTTTTCATACAGTCCGATCTCGTAGTTTCTCATGCTTTTCCCTCAATCACAGCCTGCATCTCGTCCCAGAGCCCGTCGAGCTGTTCGAGACTGCGTACATACAGGCGGTACTTTCTGTCGTAGATCCCGGTCCGCGCCGCGTCCGGCTCATAGCGGCGGGCCACCGCGGTCATGTTCTCCACCGCTGCGCTGAGATCGGGGTACTCCCCGGTCGCCACCGCCGCTCCGATCGCGCAGCCAAGCGCGCCGGTCTCCCCGGCGGCGACGGTCTCGACCGGCAGCTTCATGATGTCCGCGAACATCTGCGCCCAGACCTCCGAGCGCGCCGCGCCGCCGGCCAGGCGGATGCAGCGGGGCGCGGTGTCCCGCGTGCGCAGGAGCTTTTCCAGATGATAGCGGTGGCAGAAGGCGATGCCCTCATAGACCGCGCGCGCCATGTGCTCACGCCCACAGCTGAGCGAGAGGCCGAGAAAACTGCCCCGCGCGTTCGGGTGAACGTTCGAGCCCATAACGAAGGGCAGGAACACCGGTACGAACTCCTCCGGGCGGATACCGCCCACCCAGTTGTTGAGGATCTCATAGATGCTCGTCCCTTTTGCTTCCGCCTCGGCGCGCAGCTCCGGCAAGAGCGTACGCACAAACCACTCGTTGTTGCCGGCGGAGGTCGGGGAGGACTCCTCGATCAGGTAATACTCCGGCAGGCAGAAGAGCGAGTTCATCAGGACCGTCCCGTCCGTGACCGGCTCGCGGCGGATGTACTCGTTGATCGACCAGGTGCCCGCGATCATACAGAGTGTGTCCGGATCCGTGACGCCGGCGGCCAGCGCGCAGGCGTTGATGTCAAACATGCCGCCGATGACCGGCGTGCCGGGCAAAAGCCCGCAGCGCGCCGCGGCCTCTTCGTTCACAGTTCCGCAGATCTCCGTCGCAAGGCAGAGAGGCGGCAGCGCCGCCTCAATCGCCTCCAGGCCGAACAGCCGCAGCAGCTCCCGGTCGTATTGCCGGGTGTGCAGATTCATGAGGTTGGCGCCGGAATAGTCTGTGATCTCGGCCCGCGCCTCGCCCGTCAGGCGAAAGCGCACATAGTCCTTGCACTCGAAGACCCACTGGATGTTCTGATAGCTCTCCGGCTCGTTGTCGCGCAGCCAGGCGAGCAGCGCCACCGGCTGGCAGGCCAGAACATGCTGGGCCGAGAGGGCGAATGCCTTCTCCTCCGTGCCGTCGGCTGCCCAGCGCAGGGGATAGGCGTAGGCGCGGTTGTCCGTCGAAATGATGCCGTTGCGGGTCGGCCTGCCATCCTTTCCCCAGAGGTAGAGGCCTTTGCCGTGGCCGCAGATGCCGACGCCCGCCACATCCGCGGGGTCTACGCCGGTCTTTTTCAGCACCTCCCGCAGCACCGTGCAGTTGGCTTCCCACATCTCCTCCATGTCGCGCTCGACGAAGCCGGGCAGCGGAGCAATGGAACGCGTGGCCACCAGCGCCTTGCCGAGCTCGCGTCCCCGGGCGTCGAACAGTGCGGCCTTGGTCGTGGTGCCGCCGTTATCCAGTCCGATAAAATAATGCATACGTTCCTCCCCTTACAGCTCCAGGCCGGCCAGCTCGAAGCACTTCGTCAGGAAGCTGCGGCCGAGCTCCTCCTTGTGCCAGAGATCGTTGCCCTTATGGCCGAGGATCTCTACCGAGGCCCAGACAAAATCCTTGCCGACAGGCGTGTCGAAGGACGCCGCCTTCTTCAGGATCTGCGCGCCGACCTCCGGGGTCAGGAAGCCCTCCGTCGTCCAGTCCGGCGCGTGGGCGCAGTCCATGTGCAGGTCGCCGAAGCAGGGATGGCTCGGGTCGGTGATGCAGTCGCAGAGATGGATCTGGCTCATAAAGGGCGCACAGCAATCCATCGAGTACATCAGGTCGATATAGCCCAGGGCCTCGTGTGCGCTGTCCCAGTGCAGGAAGGCGTTGGGGTGTGCCTCATGGATCGGCTTGAACCACTCGGCCACTTCGGGCATCGGGCCGATCAGGGCTTTCTTGGAGGTGTAGCGGTCCAGCGGCTCAAGCGTCAGATACATGCCGAGCTTGCCGCAGAAATCGGCCATCTCGGCCACGCCGTCCGCCTCGTATTTCATCGCCTCCGCACGCCGGGCCGGACCGGGATCGCGCCCGCTCGGGACGCCGAAGGTGCGGTAGCCCGCGTCAGCCGCATACTCGGCATGGCGCTTGGCCACGTTCAGAGAGAGCTCGCGCACCTCGGGGTCGAGGTCGCAGAGAGCCAGTCCGTCGGCGTTGAAGTACGGCGCGACATAGGTCAGCGCGGCCAGATGGTTTTCCTCCAGCAGACGGCGCACCGTGCGGCGGTTCGCCTCGTCGGCAAAGGTGGGCAGCTCCACATGACGGTAGAAGCCCTTCGCCGCCACTTTTTCAAGCACGTCGATCAGACGCTTCTCATCGCGCAGGTAGGGCATGAACATTTCCAATATATGGCAGGACGGGTAGATTCTCTGGGGCATGGAAAAAACCTCCTTACATCGTGAAGTCTCCGTTCGCTTTGCTGTTTCTATTGTGGCATATTCCTCCGCTTTTTTCAAGCACGAAAAACGGAGCCCGCTCGTTGAGCGGACTCCGTTTCGTTTTCAGATGCACTGATAGGACAGGATCGCGCCGGCTGCCTTGCCGACCTCCTTCTTGGTCTTGTATTTTTTGGGGAAGGCGCTGATGAGAACCGAGAGCTTCGCATAGCCGTAGGTGCGCGCGTCGAAATCCGGCTTGGCGCGCTTGAGGAACTGCCCGGCCGAGCTGACGTAGGCAAAGCCGTCCTCATCCTGATACTTGTCCCAGGCGGTGCGCAGGAGCATGTGGATCTCGTTGATGTCCTCGGCTTTGGCAACGGCTTCCGCCTCTGCCTTGGTCTGCTTGCTCTTCTTGCTCTTGCCGCTCTTCGTCTCGGTCTTGGTCTTGGCCGGCGCGGCGGCGACCGCGACGGCCGCGGGCACGCCCAGGTTCTCGAGATAGATGAACTCATCGCAGCTCTTGCGGAAGGCCTCGGGCGTCTTCTTCTCTCCGACACCCACCACGTGCACGCCCTGCTCACGCAGATGGATGGCGAGCGGCGTATAGTCGCTGTCGCTCGCAACGATGACGAAGGCGTCATAGATCTCGCGGTGCAGCAGCTCGATCGTATCGATCACGAGGGCCATGTCCGTGGCGTTCTTGCCGGAGACATAGTCAAACTGCTGCTCGGGCTTGATGGCAAGGCGTTTGATCTCGCCTTCCCAGCGCTTGAGCGCATCCTTTTTCCAGTTGCCGTAAGCGCGTTTGACCACGATGCGGCCCAGCGTGTTGACCTCCTGGATCACAAGCTCAAGCTTGGCCAGCTGCGTGTTGTCCGCGTCGATCAACATGGCGATTTTCTGTAGATTTTCCATAGATTTTCCTTACTTCAAGTTGTAGATACGTTTGAACTTCTCTTCCAGATACTCCAGATAGTAGTTCACGTTCAGGCTCTCGCCCGTGATTGCGCGGATCCACTCATCCGGTGTCGAGAGCGAGGCGATGGAGAAGACGTGCTCGATGAGCCAGTCGCGGATGGCGGTGAGCCGTCCCTCCCGGATGGCGCCGAAAACGTCGAAGTCCTTCTGCATGGTGCGCAGGATCTGTACGCCGTAGGCATTGCCGAGGGCATACGAGGGGAAATAGCCGAAGGCATAGCCGCACCAGTGCACATCCTGCAGGCAGCCCTGCGCGTCGTCGGGAACCTCGAGGCCGAGGTACTCCCGGTACTTCTCGTTCCAGCGGGCGGGGATCTCATCCACGCCGATCTCCCCGTTCATGAAGGCCTTCTCGAGCTCATAGCGCACCAGGATATGCAGGCAATAGCTCAGCTCGTCCGCTTCGGTACGGATGAGGCTCGGCCGGGCGACGTTGACCGCCTCGTAGAGCTCGCGGTCGCTGATGTCGTCGAAGGTGCCGCCGGCGAGCTCGCGCAGTGTGGGCGCAACAAAAGAAATGAATTCCTCGCTGCGGCCGACCAGATTCTCATAGAAGCGCGAGATCGTCTCATGCATGGCGTTGGTCATGTTATTGTCGCAGTGGTTGCGGTGCAGCTCCTCGGGCTCGTTCTGCATGAAGAGCGCATGGCCGCCCTCGTGCAGGGTGGTGAAGACGTTGGAGATAAAGCTGTCCTCGTGATAGTGCGTGGTGACGCGCACATCGTGCGGGCC
>OCVV011277818.1_pt1 | contig 10915 bp, 7 predicted proteins | sample 1539721 | NCBI WGS metagenome assembly OCVV01 (sample SAMN02144230, study PRJEB22623) | gut metagenome | biome: sheep rumen | host: Ovis aries | place: New Zealand
CACGGATTCGCCGATATACTTCCACAGGATGACGGCCTTGTCGGCCCCCAGAAGGCGCCGGGTGGCCATCTCCTTCGCGCGTTTGCCGGTTAGGGCCAGGCTCAGGTTCACATAATTGAAGACGGCCGAGAGCAGGAGCAGCAGGACGACGACGGTCAGAAGCCGGAGCATCTGGGCATTGCCCGTCCGGGTAAGCCCGTTGTGGTTGCCGGTGAAGAAAAAGGCCTCATCCATGCGGTAGGCGTGCCATTTCTCCACCCGTTCCGCGGACCAGGAGGCATCGTAGTTCTTATGCAGGAGCGCATTCACCTTGGCCTGCACGCCGGCCAGGTCCGCATCCTCCCGCACCCGGAACCAGGTGGTGTAATTGCCGATGCTGTTGAACTCCTTGCGCTGTCCGGCCGCCCAGCTGGAACTGATGTTCGTGATGATGTCCGCCGGTATAAAGAAGGCATTGTCAAAATCGGCAAAGATGCCTTTGATGGTACGGTCCACTTTGTCCACCTGGATCGTTTGGCCGATGAGGGCCTTGCCGGTCGGATCGGCGATCTTGCGGGAGAGGGATTCGCTGATGAGGATGTCGTCCTTGCCTACAAAATCCTCCAGGCTGCCTTCCAGAAGCCGATATTCCGGGAATACCTTGAAGAAATCGGAGTCGGCATCGATCCCGGTGACCTGGATGACCTGCTCCCCGTTCTGGATGACCGGCTGCCAGAGAAGCGTCATGATGGTGGCGGCCTCCACCTCCGGGACGTTCATCTCCAGCTCTTCCTTGTCCCAATAGGTCAGCCCAAGGAACTCATCGGATCCCAACACGAACGTGCGCTTCCATTCAGGCGACTCATGCGCCACCTCATATTGCTGCACCACATAAGAGCCGATCAGGATGACAAACGCCAGGCTCACGGCGAGCCCCACCGCCTCGATGGCGGTATATAACTTATTGCGGGACAAGAATTTCAGGTATGATTTCATAGCCGTATCCTCATTTCAGGTAATCTTTTTCATGCCAAGGCCCGGCCCCGGCCGGACACCACGGCTACAAGCACCTTCCGTGCCAAACCTTTTAACACGCTGACAGTCAAGCAAATAGCCAGAGCACCCGACTGTAAAGTTGTAAAAAAACTGTAAAGCAAAGTGTAAAGTCGATCTTTACACCCCGTCGGAATTAAAATTTATATTTGTATCTTTGGAAACCGTAAGTTGAAGTACTCCATCCTGTCCACCATCGTTGCAGTCATCGTAGCGGCGTGCGCCGTTATCGAGCTGATCGATTATTTTTGATCCGGACCGGACAGTCTTACAGGGTCTTACAGGCGATCGTAGGCTGCGATGGCCTTTTCGAAGCGCTGTTCCAGGTCGGACAGGAGGTACAGGCCGTCGGCATTGAGGGCGAGGCCGCGAAGACGCAGGGGAAGGGCCATCGGAGGACAGGAAGGGGTCAGGAGGGTCAGACCGCGCAGCTGGGCGGCGGAGGCATAAACGAGCCAGAGGTCGGCATAGAGGCGTCCGTCGGCACCGCGGAACTTCTCGATGACGATCTTTCCGCCGATGGGGGTTTTCGTTTCAATGGCCTTCGGAGCGCTGTACGGCTCGGCCTCCAGCGCCGCAAGAACGCCGCCGATATTGGAGTCGTGGCCGCACAGGAAAGCGAACCGGCGCCCCGGGGTGCGGAGCTCGGAGAGCAGTTCCTTCAACAGCGGATGCGAGGTATTGACGGCGATCGAGGGGACGCCGAAGAGCATTTCCTGGTACCAGTCCTTGACGCCGGAAAGGGCAACCCAGTCCCCGAAGGACAGCTTATGCCCGAATCCTGCCTTCAGGGCGTCGGATTCCTCATAATACTGGAGCGTCAGGGCGTCCGAGGCCGATGTCGCCATCTTCAGGCCGCCGCCCATGATGGGCTCCTTGTTCACTTCGAAACGGATGGAGGACGGGAACTGACTGAAGGACAGCGTGTCATGCGCGGCTGCAGGGGCCTTCCGCATGTCCAGGACTTTCTCCAGCAGGGCGTAGTTGGCCTTCACGGGAGCGTCCAGTCCGCCCATCGCCGCAATCTCGGCCTGGGCCTGGGTCACGAAGGAGTCCGTAATCTTGGTTATCACCGGATTGAACACCGGGTCCATGGTTCCGAGCGGGGTGTGCTGCTCGACGGTGATATCGGCCATCGGGAACATCCCGGCGGCGAAAGCACGGGCCGTGGCGCGGGTCCGCTGGATGGAATTGGCATAAAACCGGACCGTCCCCTTCTCCGGAACGGCATTCTTGACGATGAACCCTTCGCCGATGAGCCACTCCCGGAAGAACTGGCCCATCTCCACCTCCAGCGCGCCGCCGCGAAGCGAAAGCTCACCGGGAACGGAGGACCAGGTAAACCAGGTATGCGGAGTGATCCGCGACACCACGGATCCGGGTCCGCTCAGGGGCGACCGGATGTTGTGCCGGCTCAGGACGACCATTTCATCCCGGGTGTAGCGGTCGTCGAAACCGGCGGGCCGGGGCATGAACGTCTCCGGCGTATCGCCGGACTGCACGGGATAAATCTTGGGACTGCAGGCCGCGAGAAGGAGCATCAGGGCCATGCAGGAGACAAGCGGTTGTTTCATCGTTCTGTTCATTAAAAATCAAAGCCGAGGCCGGCATAGAGGGAGAAGCCGAAGATCGGCGCCCAGGAAGCTGCCAACCGCAAAGGACCGACCATCGTCTGGCGGGCGAATTCCGCTCCGACGGCCCAGATCTTGCCCGCATAGGGGAAATCCCGCAAATCGTACGCCTCCATAAAGAGTCCTCCCCGGACCGTGACAAAATTCTTCCGGGCAAAGCAGTACCGGACATCCAACTGGCCCAAGAAACTGATCGGAATCGTGTCCCGGTAACCGGAGGACCAGAGGAAGAAGGGAATCTGGTTCTCCGTATAGCGGTTGGGCATGAATCCCCCGATGGTCACGACGTGCTTGGGGTTCATGTAAGCGTACGGCTTCTCATCGACCCCGACAGGATGGTAATAACCGGCATACAGCTTGGGAAGGATCGCAAAACCCGATCCCAGGGAGAACGCGGCCTCGGCGCTGGCCATCGTGGTGATATACTGGGGGACCTTTCCGCCCGGAGTCGTCACCTCCTTTTCTGTGACTTCATAATTATCCGGATCCAGGTCGATGGTGTATCCCTTGAATACATGACGTCCTTTCAAGGACAGGCGGACACCCTTCGTCGGGAAGTATCCGTCATCGAAGGTATCGAACGTGAATTGGGCGAATCCGGACAGCCAATAGCTTTTCCAGTCCCATCCCTGCCATTCCTCCCCATACTCCAGATATCGCTCATAGGGATCCATCTCGGCCGTAAGGCCAAACCGCATCGACCCCCTCCGCATCCGGGAATCCTCCAGGAAGAGGTCCGCCGCCGCGGTGAGAAGCCGTTGTTCCGCGCTTTGCGCATACCCGGAGGTCGTGTTGATGTACCGGGAGCGAAGGGCGACTCCGACCGTCGGCAGCCCATGCTGGAATTTAAAGGAGTTCTCCCATTTCAAGGCGGGATTGGTGCCCAGCTTGAGATCCAACTCCATGCGCGGTCCTTCCAGGCGCCGGGTGCCCAGCCCGTAATGCAGGATGGCGGCCACCGTTTCGTCGGTATCGGCACGGATTCCGACGGCAAGGTCGTTCACCTGTCCTTTCTGGCACTCGAACACCAGGGTGTAGGGTTCTTCTCCGCCTTCCAGGTGATAAGTGACGGACTCGAAGGCATTGGTGCCATAGATGTCGTTCAGCAACCTTTCGATGGTCTCCCGGTCATACAGACCGTCGTCCGGATAATCGCTGGGTATCAGGAGATATTTTTGCTCCTTCTCCGAAATGCCCGTGAACCGGACATCCTTGACGCGCACTTTCCGGAGGGCCAGGTTGACGGCGGCAGGACGGTGCTCCACCGCAGGCATCGGCTTCCCCGACACTTTCGCGGCGATGGCTTCGAAAACTTCCTTGTGGGCGATGGCATTCTGATATCCCTGGTCAATGATATCGTCCACGCTCTTGGAGTCGAAGGACAACATCGTATATCCTTCGAGGTCATGATGGACATGGACGCCGTCTTTGTCCTTGAGCTTCTCGTTCAAAATCTCCAGGGCCGGCCCCTGCGCACCCGAAGCCAACAGGGTGATGGTCTGCATGAGGAAGTCCGCCGGCGAGTTGAGCTGGTTCAGCTCGCGGTGGATGGCCATGTCCGAGCCGATGATGATGTCCGCTCCCATTTCCCGGGCGATATCCACCGGGAAATTGTTCCGCATGCCTCCATCCAGGAGAATTTCGCCATTCTCGCGCACAGCCCTGAAATAGAATGGAATCGCCATCGTGGAACGCAGGGCGTCGGTGATGCTGCCGGAAGTCCAGTACTTGGGCGTCATGGCATAGATATCCGTCGCGACGCAGGCATAGGGGATCGGCAGGTTCGCAAAGCTCAGGCTGTCCTGGTAACCTACGCTCACGCTGCTGAGCATGTTTCGGACATTCAGGCCGAACAGGTAGCCGTCGGGCATGCCCACGCCGAACCGGGACATGGACTCATCGAGCATGTCGGCCGAGTCGTGCCCGGATTCCGACGCCATCTTCTCGGCGATGCGTTCATTCTTGATGCGTTCCTCCAGATCCTTGTCGTCGTAGTGGTGCGGGATACGGATCACGTACTTGTCCCGGTATTTCCGGAGTTTGTAGCCGATGAACTGATTCGGGACTTTGTCCGACATCATGATGGGCCACTCGATGGCGCGCACCAGCGAATCCAGCTGGTCGTGCCGGTAACCCAGGGCGTACAGGCCGCCCACCAGGCCGCCCATGCTGGTTCCCGTGACCAGGTCCACCGGGATACCCAGCTCCTCCATATACTTGATGACGCCCAGGTGCGCGAGACCGCGGGCGCCGCCGCCGGCGAGAACGAGGCCCACCGTAGGCCGGTACTGCCGGATAGAGTCCATCCGGGCGCGGACCTTGGCGAAGGCGACGGAATCCGCCTCCGGAGTCGCACTGGGAAGTATCTGGGCGCTCACACTCAGGGAGAAAACACCGGTGAGGACAAACAGTGCCGCGAGTTTTTTCATGGAAATAAGAAGGTTGCGTTTCATATGAAGCGCAAAGTTACGAAAAATCTTCTAACCGGATCCCTTCCAAGTTCTCCACCCGGCAGGTGACGGTCTTCGTCTCTCCCGGAAGCAGCGGGAAGAAGTTGTCGGCAACGGGCGTCCCGTCCGTTTCTGTCAGTCTCAAGGCCACGAAATGCGGCTTGCCATCGTATTTTTTCAGGTCGAAGACAGGAACCACGTCACGGTAACCCACTTTCACTTCCCGGGTCTGCTCACCGATGAGTTTAGAGGCGGCGTCATACACTTTCACCGTCGCCTGGAGCGGCTGTTCTGCCGTACTTTCATTCACGGCGCAGACCTTCCGCGTCGCGTAGTCGAAGATCAGCTGACGGGGCTCGCAGGCCTTCTTCGTACCGTAGTAGCCAGCCGTCGGAACTCCATAATAATCATACTGCTGCCAATAGGGTCACCGGGACGGAAGCATTCCCTCCTTCGAGTTCCAGGCCCAGGACGGCCTCCACCGGCCGGCTTTCCCGGTTGCACAGTCTCACGCGGACTTTCAGGTCGGCCGTAGCGAAAGTCTCCACATCCAGGTCCGGGATGACATAGACATCCTCGATGGACACGGCCCCCGTCGTGTGCAGGGTGACGGGACGGACGATGCCCATGCTCTCGTCCAGCGGCCGGGGATTCCAGTCCACGAAACCGATGTTCAGGTCCCCTTTCTGCGCCCGGCGAAGCTTGACTTCCAATTTGTTATTGGCTTTCAGAAGTCCGGTCACATCGTAAGCACGACGGATGAAAACGCCGGCGGTCGTGTCGGACGAAGCAATCTGCTTTCCGTTCAGGAAAACGTCGGCATAATAGCCCAGCCCGTCGAAGACAAGCTCCGTGTGCTGGCCTCGGGCAGGTTTGCCGGCAAAGGTGGTTCGGTAGGTCCAGACCTCGTCGAAGATGCTCTTGTCCACCTGCTCATAGTTCCTCCCTTCCAGCAGGTCCTGGCCGAAAAAGCCATTGTCGTACAGTGTCCCCGCCACTGTCGAGGGAACCGTGGCGGCATACTGCTCCGAGGCACCCTCACGGGAAAGCGTCCAACCTGAAGAGAGTTCCGTGCGCTCACCGGAAACCGGCGTCACTTTCGTGCATGCGAATGTCGCTGCCATGGAGATCATGATCAGCCAAAAAGCTTTCTTCATCTTGCAGTCATTAAATCATAGAAGCACCGATGACCGGCAGGTCGCCGTCCGTGCAGATGTCGATGCGGAGCCGCTCCAGGGCTTTCGCGTACGGGAAATGCTCCCGGAGGTACTTTTCCATGGACGCACGGAAGAACGGTGCGTTGTTCGCAATGCCGCCTGCCAGGGCGATCCGGTCGGGGTCGTAGGCAAGCATCACCGTATGGAGCAGGGCGCCCAGATGGCGGCCGAAGGCGTCGAACATCGCCAGGGCGTCCGGATTCCCTTCCCGGGCGGCCTTGGCGGCCTCCACGCCGTCCCAGCCGTGGTCCGTCAGGAACTTCTTGCTGGTGAAGTCCTCGATGATGGACCCTTCATAGGGCAGGGCGCACAGTTCGCCGGCACCGCAGTTGGCCCCGCAGAAGAGCTTGCCTTCGTGCACGATTCCGAGTCCCACGCCGGTTCCAAGGGTGATGACGACGAGGACTTCCGGCTTGTCATCCGCTGGATAAGTTCCGTAAACGCCCATCGCAAAGCAGTTTGCGTCGTTGTTCACGGCGACGGGGATCCCGAATTCCTTCTCCAGGTATTCTTTCAGGTGGACCTCCTTCCAGGAGGGGATGTTCAAGGTGTCGTACACGATTCCGCGGTGGATGTCCACCACCGTGGGTACGCCGATGCCGATGCGTTTCACTTCCGGGCGGATGATCCGGCGGATCTGGGCCGACAGATAGTCCAGAGTCTGCTGCAGGGAGGCCCCGGGCGGAAAGGAGGGGACCGAAAAAGCCTGCACGATTTTCCCTGCTTCGACAAGGCCGAAACAAAGGTTGGTGCCGCCGATATCAATGCCGAGCGTCATGGGTGGGAATGGTTTTAGCGTCAATATATGGTAATTTGCAAAAATAAAGACATTCGGGTGCTTTTACTTACAAATTTGCGCAATTGAAAGAACAATTTGCGTCAAGTTATTCTTTTACACCGGAAAAAATCCCATCTTTGAACTTGAAAACCGAAACGGATTGACCATGAAGGCAAAACCCCTCTTCTATCTTCTTTGCGCCCTGTTCCTGACGGGTGCCTGTGCAAAACCCTGTTCCGTCGTCTGGACGGAGGGAGCCGTGGATCCGGAGACCCGGACCGCCGTCCATCAGCTGGAGATCAAGAACCCGCCCGCCGGAACGGACTGGACGCTGTGGTTCTGTCAGTTCCGCACACCGTTCCGGATGGAAGAGGGGGCTCCCGCCACCGTCGAACACATCGCAGGAACGCTGCTGCGGGTGGTTCCGACCGCGGATACGAAGGGAAAGACGATGACGCTCCGCTATGAAGCACCGGGTCTGGTGAACCAAGGCCGGGCGCCGGAGGCCTTCTACCTCCAGAAAAAGGGGGAAAAGCCCGTCCCCGTGGCGCTGGAGTATGTTTTCCAGCCCGTCGAGCCCATCCATTCCTTTACCTACAATCCCGTGGAAACGGATGTCTATGACATGATTCCCCGGCTGAAAAGCGTCACCCCGGGCAGCGGGACCGTGGGAATCGGCCAGGTCGATGTCCCCCAGGCGACATACGTCCCGGGACAGAAGCCGGGGTGGTACCGGATTGCCGTAGCGGACCCGATCCAGGTGGAGGCGGCCGATGAGGACGGTGCCTTCTGGGCGGCCGTCACGCTGGAGAACCTGCGCCGGAATGCGGCCGGGAAGGCCATCCCCGCCGCCGTCATCGAAGACTGCCCGGACCTCCCTTACCGCGGCATCATGCTGGATGTGAGCCGGAACTTCACGAAGAAGGAGGATGTCAAGCGACTTCTGGACATCATGGCCCATTACAAACTGAATTACCTGCACTTCCATCTGGGCGACGACGAAGGCTGGCGCGTGGAGATCGACGGTCTTCCCGAACTGACGTCCTATGGCGCCTTCCGGGGCATTCCGGAGCTGAAGGAGGATGGTTCCATCGACGAAAAAGAGGCCCTCATGTCAGGTTTCTGCGGCTCCCTGGACCGGAATGACACCGGCTCGCCGGCCAACGGGTATTATACGAAGGAAGACTACATCGACCTGCTCCGCTATGCCTGGGAACGCCGGATCCGGGTGATTCCGGAGTTCGACACCCCGGGGCATTCCCGCGCAGCTATCAAGGCGATGGATTACCGCGCCCGGACGACCGGCGACCGGACCTATCTGCTGTCCGAACCGGAGGACGCTTCCCAATATGTTTCCGCCCAGGACTTCTCGGACAACGTCCTGAATGTCGCCTTCCCGGCCACTTACGCATTCATAGACAAGGTATTTGACGGAATCATCGCCCTGCACCAGGAAGCCGGGGTCCCGCTGGAAGCCATCCATGTGGGAGGCGACGAGGTGCCGGACGGCGCCTGGGAGGGTTCTCCCGCCTGCCAGGCCCTGATGAAGGAGAAAGGAATGACGGAAATCACCGAACTGAAGGAGTATTTCATCTCCCATGTGCTGGATATCGCGGAGGCCAAGGGAGTGAAGATCGCCGGCTGGCAGGAAGTGGCCTTGCACCTGAGTCCCGCCACCGCCGAACGGCTCAAGAAGAACCTTTTCTTCGCGAATCTCTGGACCGTTTCTGGCGGACAGGACGTCCTCGCCTATGAATTTGCCAATGCAGGGGTTCCCGTGGTCCTCTCCCAAGCGCCGAATTACTATTTCGACTTCTCATACAACGACTCCAAGCTGGAGCGCGGCCTTTCCTGGGGCGGCATCGTGGACGAACGCCGCTGCTTCTCCTTCCTCCCGTACAACCTTTACCGGTCCGTACGGTGGGACGACCACCGGGAAATCGTGGACATCTCCCATGCCGATGAAGGCAAACCCGCACTCACCCCGGCCGGAAAACCGTTCATTATCGGCGTTCAGGGCCAGCTTTGGGGCGAGACCATCCGGAACTTCGACCACGTAACCTACTACCTCTTTCCGAAGGCCGCCGGCCTCGTGGAACGGGGCTGGAACTCGGATCCGGTCTGGAGCGGAACGACCGTCGCGGACGATCCCGCCTTCCTGAAGGACTTCGACCAGTTCTTCAGCATTGTCGTGGATCACGAATATCCGTACTACGAAAGCCTGGGGATTTCCTGGCACCGGAACTGAAACGTTCCCGGGACGGGATTCAGAAACGGACGTAGAACTGCACCTTGGCCGTGAGGTCCTGGAAGAAGGCCCGGGTATTGATGTCGTATTGCAGGCTGCGGTCCCGGTCCCAGAGATTCTGGCTGGCGCCATAGAACCCGAAACGGTTATAATGGGCCTGGACATTCACGGAATAGCGGTCCCAGCAGAACCCCAGGGCGGCGTGCGCCTGAAAAGCAATGGACAGTTTCCCTTCGTTCCGGGTCCTGGCGGGATCCCGGCCGGCCAGGTTGTGATACGAATCCACGTCGGTGTATAAGGACATCATCGGAAGAGCGGTCAGATTCAGCGTAAGGTTCCGCAGGCCCCTGGCCGTAGCCCACTCGACGGGATCGCGGTGCAGCAGCACCCAATTGAGGGAATAACCGCCCCCCAGGGAAACCTGATCCGTCTTGTAACGGCTCAGTCCGTCAGTGATTTCCAGGAATTCGGCATCCCGGTCATCGACCTGTAAATCCCCCTGCAGATAGCGGGCGGAGAGCATCCAGGAGCCCACGCTGCGACGCTGGATCTTCTGCCCTTTATAGACGGCGGAATAGGCGAACCGGCGGTTGTTGAACACATAGTACGCGTCCACGGCGAAATCGCGCAGGCAACCCGGATAGCCCGATACGGCGCTTCGGCCATAAGGGCCGCCCGTCTTTTCGATATAGTCGCTGATCACGTAATTCTGGACCTGGATACCATAGGCGTCTCCGGACAGTCCCAGGGAGAAATACGTATTCCTCTCCTCGCTCCGAGCCCCCACCTCGATACCATAACCGGCTGACAGTCCGCCATATCCGAAACTGGCGCCCACTTTGTGACAAAAGTGATTCTGCAGATTGAAATCCATCCCGTACTCCGAGGTTGCACCGGTCGTTCCGGGAAGAGGCGATTCCGTCACATCCGTGTGAAGGTCCGCGGTAGAGGTGATGTGCGCGGTTTCCAGACCGGCCGTCCACGGAAGGGGCATCTGGTAAATACAGGTCGTATCCAGTTTCGGGTTGGGGTCCGTAAGCAGGTGAAAGACCTTCTTGGCCGTCCGGACAACCCAGGAGGACGATCCGTCGTCCATCACAGCCTGCGCCCGGAGGAGCGGGGCGGTACACAGAAGGAGGCCGACGAGGGATATGAACTTCTTGGGCATGACACGCAAAGATAACATTTTTCATTATCTTTGTGAAGTGAAGAAGTATCTGCCATACCTGCTTCCCGTGTTCCTGGTGTTTTCCTGCGGCGTACGGAATCCCGTGCTGCGGGATGCCGCCCGGATCATCGAGGACCATCCGGACAGCGCCCTGTACCTGTTGGACGGCCTCCGGCGGGTGGACCTCGCGACCGACCGGGAAAAAGCGGAGTATGATTACCTGACCGCCGAAGCATTTTACCGCACGTATTTCTTCCTGGACGACGCCACCGAAGCGGGGCTGGAGCGTGCCTGCTTCCATTTCGAAGAAAACGGACCGGACATGGAGCGGATGCGGGCCTGGGAACTGATGGGCACGGTCCAGACGGCCGTCGGCCGATACGGAAGCGGG
>OCVV011319570.1_pt1 | contig 10913 bp, 10 predicted proteins | sample 1539721 | NCBI WGS metagenome assembly OCVV01 (sample SAMN02144230, study PRJEB22623) | gut metagenome | biome: sheep rumen | host: Ovis aries | place: New Zealand
GTATGCCCTGAGCCTCAAACTGCTCGCTCAGCCTGATCATCTGGCTCTCAACCGCCGCCTTGACAGCTTCATTTTCTGTAATAAAGCTTGCGGTGATCACTCCGGCAGTATTGGTAACATGAACGCGGACCATTCCGAGTGATGCGGGATGAAGCTGCATCTCAACATCGGAAAAATCACCGTCGGTAACAGTTTTCATGTGATCTAAGATCTGGTCTGCTATCTCGTTTGCATCGGTAACGTAGCTTACCTGCTGCTGTGTTTCGGTTTCATTAACCCTGCCTGTAGCATCTGAAACGGCATCCTGAAATACGGGGCCGGGATTTGCCTCTTCGCCATGTCCGCCTGACTCTTTTCCGTCAGTTTCGGTTTCTGCGGCCTTCATGACTATTTTTCCCTCTCCGGTGATCCCGCCGTTATCATTAAGTCCGACCTGTTCAAGGTCACCGTCTGAATTTCTCACAAACCTTGTAACGCTGTCATCATCGGACAGCTTCTCTGCACCGGACACCAAAGCAGCTCCTGAGTTAGCGGCTTCTTCGACATCATTAAGTTCCTGAACATCAAGACCGTCAGCCAATTCCTTAAGCTCTGCAACACTAAGATCACGAATGCCTGTATCGGATGCAAGTATCCCTTCCAGAGCATTCATGCCCTCGCTAAAGCTTGAATACGCTTCTTCGCTTGTAAGAAGCGAAAGCTGTGAATCGGTGCCAAGAGCTTTAAGCATAAACGCACTCAGCTCCTCTTTGTTCAGAAGATCGATGTTTTCAATGCCTTCTGCCTGAAGAAGACCTTCAAATTCTTCAGGTGTGATATCAAGTATATCCGTCAGCATTCCCGCAAGCTCTGCAGCTGCAGAGCAAAGAGTCTCCTGTGCGGATACGATTTCCTCATCCTTGAGCATATCGCCGTCTGAAGCAGAATCGTTAAAATCCCCGCTTACGGCTGTTTCAGGGCTATCCTTGCCCTTCACATCTGTCTTCGATGCATCGGTTCTTTCGGAATCAGTAACTTTGCTTTCGTCATCGGATACTTTCTTTTCAGACTGTCTGCCTGCCGCATTTTCATATCCGTTTCCGGTATTCTTATCCGTGCTTATGGCAGTATTCGGTCTGATATCCTGTGCATTCTTTGCACCCGCCTGATCGTTCCATACGGATCTGAAATCTCCGGATTGATTATCGGAGCTCTTTGCAGGCGAAGCATAAGTAACAAGCTGGTCCGTCAGTCCCGCGGCATCCTTGATAGGTGTGATGCCCATAGACAATTCCTTCCTTTCTCCCAATAAGGTGATTGATATGCAGGATACACCCTGCTGGGATTTATATCGGATAGAAGATCAAAAAACTTAAGGCTCAGCTCTCAGGATCAAGTATCTTCGTGATCCTTGCGGCAACAGCCTTGTCCATCTGGTCGAATATTGCTGCCCTGTCATCAGGGTTCATGGCTCCAAGTATCCTTGCGGCAAGCTGGATGCCTTCAGTGTCGGTCATCTGCTCAAAAAGAGCCGCTGCCTCCTTGGGCTTCATTGCAGAATATGCACTCACATAATCCTGTATCTCTCTGGAAACCTGCATCTCTTCCACAACCTGTTTATACAAAAACTCGGCGGTAGTAGGATCCATCGATTCAAAATATTTTACATATTCCTCAGGTCCCGGGCCATTTTCGGCATATATGACCTCTTCATAAAATTCATTCCTTATACGCTGAAAATCAACCTGCATTGTCTCAAACTGGGACAATCTGGTAACCTCAGCCTCAAGTGCTGCGATCCTCTCATCCTTGGTGGCAGAGGCACTCTTCGAAGCCTCAAGTTCGGTTTCAAGCGCATAGATCCTGTTTACTGCATCCTGAAGATTCGTGTATCCTCCGTACATCGTAGGATCAAGTGTTTCCGATGTGGAGCTTACGGGAAGTATCTTATTGATTACAGGCACATTTTTGAGCACGGGTGCAAGGACAGAGCTTCCGAAGCCTCCGACATCAAGCTTTATTATGACTACGATGACTGCAAGCCATAAAAGCACGATAAATACGGTGGCGATAAATGTTACAAAACCGCCGCCTTCTTCATCAGCCTCAAGTTCCTCTTCCTGCTTGGCAATCTCCTTGGCTCTCTTTTTTGCTTCCTTCTTCTGAGCAGCCTGTTCCTTCTTAAGTTGTTTTTTCTCTTCCTGAAGGCGCTTCTTTTCTTCCTGGGCAGCCTTCTCTTCGGGTGTCAGTTCTTTAGCCATTGTCGGTCACCTTCTGTCCGTACGTGTAAGTGGTAAGTTCGTCTATCGTTTTGCTCTCTGCCCTGTTTTCTTCACGGACAAATTCATCAAACTGTTTTTCCTTAAGCTTTTCGTGAGTCTTTCTTTCCTTAACCGCTTCTTCAAGTTCGGCTCTGGCCCTTTCAAGCTCGTCCCCGGCCCTTGATACGCGGACCTTCTGTTCGGATATTTTCTGGTCACAGATGATTCTCGACATCTGTGAGTCCTCTATCTCATGCATATCAAGATCACCGGATAAAACCTCCACGGCATGTCTTTCGATCTCATCCTTTCTGAGATAGAGCGCATTAAGGGCTTCCTCTTCAAGATCAAGCACCCTTTTTGCTTCGCCAAAATGCTGCTTTGCCTGGGTCTCCATCTTTTCCTTGATGCTAAGGATATTCTGCATTTTATAGCGAAATCTTGCCATCAGGCCCCTCCGGCATCAAAAAATCGGATTACTTTCTGTTATCATCATCAAAAAGCCGTTCCAAAAGCTCAACGCTCTCTTCAAAAGTATATTTTGCATCCGTATCCTGACAAAGGAATTCATTAACTGCATCGATCTTGCTGATCGCATAATCGATATTCGGATTGGATCCGCTCTTGTAAGCGCCGATGTTAATAAGGTCCTCCGCCTCATTATACGTAGCCAGAACAGTCTTCAGCCTGCTGGCAGCCTGCTTATGCTTCTTGTCACATATCGAGCTCATACATCTTGATATGCTCATAAGGACATCTATGGCAGGATAATGATTCTTATGTCCAAGCTTTCTGTCCAGCATTATGTGACCGTCAAGGATACTTCTTGCGGTATCGGTTATGGGCTCGTTAAAATCATCACCGTCTACAAGCACCGTATACAGTCCGGTTATGGAGCCCTTGTCACTTCTTCCGGCTCTTTCAAGAAGCTTGGGCATCTCCGAATAAACTGAAGGCGGGTAACCTCTTGTAACCGGCGGCTCGCCGCTGGCAAGTCCGATCTCTCTTTGTGCCATCGAAAATCTTGTGAGAGAGTCCATCATGAGAAGAACATCCTCTCCCTGATCCCTGAAATATTCAGCTATGGCGGTTGCTGTAAGAGCAGCTTTTTTTCTCTCAAGAGCGGGCCTGTCGGAGGTTGCGACCACGACAACGCTGCGCTTCATACCCTCTTCGCCAAGGTCTCTTTCTATGAATTCCCTGACCTCCCTGCCACGCTCTCCGATAAGAGCAATGACATTGATATCAGCCTTGGTATTTCTCGCGAACATACCCATCAGTGTGGATTTTCCGACGCCGGATCCGGCGAAGATGCCGATACGCTGTCCCTTGCCGAGAGTGATCATACCGTCAACAGCCTTGACGCCAAGCGGAAGTACTTCATCGATTATCGCCCTGTGCATGGGATCCGGAGGAGCATTCTCAACAGAATATCTTTCTCCCTCAATAACAGTCCCGTCAACCGGCACTCCGAGTGCGTTGAGCGATTTCCCGAGAAGCTGCCTGCTGACAGTAACCATAAGAGGATATCCGGTATTAATGACCATGCTTCCGAGACCGATACCGTCGGTTACTCCATAGGGCATCAGAAGTGTCTTCTTATCCTTGAATCCGACTACCTCAGCCAAAATCTCGTCATCAGTCTCCGCATCGAGATCATCACCCTTTGGTATTATGCGGCATATGTCGCCCAGCTTGGCATCGGGTCCTGCGGATTCGATCGTAAGGCCAACGACATTTATGACCTTTCCCATCTTCTTGAAAAAGGTAAACTGAACGGCCTTATTGTATTTTTGACAATCCACATCCTTAACAGTTACCATGTGGTCCTCATATAAGCAAAGGCCGGACTTTCCGGCCTTCGATCATTTACTTTCATCCTTGGAATATGATAAAAGCCTGAGTTTTGTTGATAATTCGGAAAGCTCCGTTCCGAGGCTGCAGTCAAATATGCCTCCATCGGTTTCGATCATGCAGGAATTCGGGGGAAGCGATATATCCTCCATTATCTCGATGACACTTCCCGGCACACGGACAGCCTCTTCCAGCATGGTCTTTCTTGAATTGACATAGTCAAAATTATCCTTGCTGATATGTATCAGAAAACTCTTTGAGCCTTCAATATTTCTCAGAGCGCTTGCAACAAGGTGACCTGCGATGGTTTTGTGCATCTTCAGGTCAGTCTTGAAAATATGCTCATAGACATCCGTTATGGTATCTACAAGTTCAGGTTCCATCTCATTGAACTTTTTCTGATACAGATCTTCAAGCTCTTTTTTCTCATTATCAAGAGCTTCCCTCATATTGCTTATCTCCTGGGATGCTCTTTCGCTTCCTTCGGAGTAACCGGCCTGATATCCTTTATTTCTTGCGTCATCGGATACCGCCTGGGCATTATCCCTGGCTTCGGCTACGATCTGCTCCGCATCGGCCCTTGCCTCGCTTATGATCCTTTCAGCTTCTGCCCTGGCATCATTTACAAAAGTCTCCGCATCCGCAGTACCGTCTCCGCCGATAACCTTGCCGGACCTGACTTCAGCCAGATTCCCGAGGCCTTCGGAAAAATCCCCCTCAGAAATATCACCTTCAAGAGTCACTCCCTGAACAAGCTCTTCAACGCCTGCACTGTCCGCATTTATCCCCTCAACAAATCCGGTATTCTCCGGTCTTTGCATCTTGAGCCCCAATGCATCGATGCGCTTTTTCACAAGCTCGTTCATATCAATAACGCGCTTGTCGCTGCCCATATTCATATAAGATGTTTTATAAAGATTAGACAACTATCTCATCTCCACCGCCTCTGGAGATGACGATCTCGCCCGAATCCTCCAGTTTACGGATAATATTAACAATCTTCTGCTGAGCCTCTTCAACATCCTTCATACGAACAGGGCCCATGAATTCCATATCTTCCTTGATCATGGTAGCAAGACGCTTTGAAAGGTTATTGAAGATAGCATTCTGTACCTGCTCATTGGCAGCCTTAAGAGCGATTCCGAGATCGTTATTGTCAACATCACGCAGCACTCTCTGAATGGATCTGTCGTCGAGAAGAAGGATATCTTCGAATACGAACATTTTCTTTCTGATCTCGTCCGCAAGTTCCGGCTCTTCGATCTCAAGAGATTCCATAATATGCTTCTCTGTACCGCGGTCTACGGAATTGAGGATCTCTACAACGGAATCCACACCGCCGATGATCGTATAATCCTGATTGACAAGGGATGCAAGCTTTTGTTCAAGAACGCTCTCAACTTCCTTGATGACATCAGGGCTTGTTCTGTCCATAACGGCGATCCTTCTCGCTACGTCGGCCTGTCTGTCGGGCGCAAGACCGGAGATGATCTGAGCAGCCTGCTGCGGCGCAAGATAAGAAAGGATCAGGGCGATGGTCTGAGGATGCTCGTCCTGTATAAAGTTGATCAGCTGCGAAGGATCAGTCTTTCTTATGAACTCAAAAGGCTTAACCTGAAGAGAAGCTGTAAGCCTTCCGATAACGTCCATGGCCTTCTCGGCACCAAGTGATTTTTCAAGCAGCTCTCTGGCATATCCGATACCGCCCTCTGCAATATACTGCTGGGCAAGGCATACGCCGTAAAACTCCTCAAGCACGGATTCCTTGACATCGGGTCCGACCGTTCTGGTGTTAGCGATCTCAAGAGTCAGCTCCTCTATTTCCTCTTCCTTGAGGTGCTTAAATATTCCGGCACTTCTCTCAGGGCCGAGTGTGATCAGAAGTATAGCCGCTTTCTGAATACCGGATATTTCATTTGATGACGACATGGCCATCTGCTCTTATCTCCTTATGATCAGCTCCACTCGTCGGTCAGCCAGTTACGCAAGAGTGCGGCTGCCGCCTCGGGATTTTCATCAACAAATTTCTCTATCATTCTTCTGGTTTCGGACTTATTCTCAACATCGATATTCTCGATCTGCGGTTCGGGATTCGACTGAAGCAGATCTTCAACCGACAGCTCGGGAGTCTCCTCCTCTTCCTTACGTGTTCCCATGCTTCTCAGGATGACAAATGCAAGAAGTCCGAGGATAAGGATTATCAGGAATGCGGACAGCACTGTGGTCCAGCTGATCTTCATTCCTTCCTTGTCATAGAATACAGGCGACTCATAAGCAACTATCGTGATATTGGCAACAGGGATACCCGTAGCATTAGCGGCAACCATATAAAGATCGGGATCGACCTCCAGCTTTCTGTCGGAAGAATTCGCTATCTTATATTCTTCCCATGTGGTTCCGTCGAGAAGCCCCTGAGCTTCTACATCCTCCTGCCTTATCTCTTTATATGACAAAGCTGTTATGGACATGGACGATGCGGAATAATTAATGGCTCCTGCGGGAGTTATCTTATATTCCGACGATTCGTTCGGCAGATAATCCTTCTCGTTTTCAGTGCTCGAGGTTGAACTGTTGCCATAATCACTGGTGACATAGGTAGTATTTTCCCCGTTAGAATCAGTTCCGGGAATACCTCCGACTCCGTTTTCCGAAGAGGACTCATAATTTTCCTCATGGGAAAGCATACCCTCGGTGCGGCCTTCGTTCGCATAATATTCCTTAACGGTCCTCTCATAATTGGAATAATCCATATCGAGATGAGAGGTAACCTCGACATTGTTGTAATTCGGCGTTCCGAGGAGTACCTTCTTAACCTGGTTTGCGATCATGGCTTCGGCCTGATTGCGAAGTTCCTGCATTGAATTGGCAATTCCTGATGATGAATAATCATCGCCTCCGGCAAAAAGAAGATTTCCGTCAGAATCAAGTATCGTGATATTCGCTGTATTATCATTTCTCAGGAAGGTCTGTACACACTTTGCCAGGTTCGCAGCCTTGGCAGCGGTAAAGCTTCCGTCATGCTGTATCTGGATATATGCGGACGATTCCTCTTCGTTAGAAATAAGGGTTCCGGTATCTTCCGGAATATTGAGATTTACTTTACAATCCTCAACACCCTCTATCGTAAGAATGTCCGTCTTTAACTTATTTTCGAGATATAACTGATACCTTCTGTTGGTATCCGAGGTTGTGGTGGAAAGAGAATTTGAAAGTGCATCTTCAAGTGAATACTCCTCCGGAACATATCCCGAGGAACCGAGAGCAAGTTCGGCCGCGGTATACTGTGAGGTATTAACGCTGATGGTAAGAGCATCCTGGGATTCGGTATGTTCTATGGTATTTTCATCAAGTATGGCGATGATCTTGGAGGCTTCGGCTGTATTGGATGCGGTTATCAGAACCTTGTACTTTGGTCTTGATACGAAAAAGACTATGACCCCGAAAATAACAACAGTAAAGACAGTAAGGCCGATGATTATGCCTTTCTGTCTTGAGGTGAACTTATTCCACCATTCTTTGATCTTTTCTAAGATTTCCTTCAGCCTTTCAGGCATCCCTACGCCTCCGAAAAAAGAATCCCTTATTAAATCTGCATCTGCATAAGTTCCTTGTATGCCTCAAGAAGCTTGTCCCTGATGGCAACGGTATATTGCAGTGCCGTCTGAGCTTTCTGAAGAGCTACGGTAAGATCATGTGTCGAATCCGACTGCCCGAGTGCAAAGAGAATCTCCTGATTCTCCGCATCGGATAAATATGAGTTTGTCGTCTTGATATTTTCAACAGCGGTGTTAAACACCGAGGAAAAAAGAGTTCCGTCAGATGTCTCGCCCTGAAGAGAATTAATGCCCTTCGCTGCATTATTGGTTTTATACAGATCTACGGCACCGGTAAGTTCATGCACAAGAGAAGCATTCATAGCATCACCTCACAGCCTGGTAAGTGTCAGCTCTGTCCGATGGAAAGTCCCTGCTGGGCCATAGCCTTGGCTGCATCAAAAGCAGTGGCATTTGCCTCATAGGACCTGCTGGCATCGATCAGATTCGTCATCTCGGTAATTATGTTCACATTGGGATACATCACATATCCGTTCTCATCGGCATCGGGATGTGAAGGGTCATATACCATGTTCTGAGGTGTTGCTTTATCCTCGAGAACCTTGGCAACCCTGACTCCCTTGCCAGCATAGTTCTTACTTACGGTATTAAGAACATGTGAAAAGGTATCGCTGCCTCTCACACCCTTTTCCTCAAAATAGACAACCTTTCTTACATAGGGGTCGCCGTTTTGTGTTCTGGTCGTGTTGGCATTCGCAACATTTTCTGCGATTATATCCATCCTGTAGCGCTGAGCGGTAAGTCCGGATGCCGATATATCAAAAGCAGTAAACATTCCCATGGCGTACTCCTTTCACTACTTCATTACTCTCTGAAGGTTCTGGAATTCGGAATTGATTCCCTTCATGAGCCCCTGATATTTAAGCTGGTTCTGAGCCAGCAGAACATTCTCGTTTTCTATGTCAACATTGTTCCTGTCGGTTCTGTACGAAAAACCTGCAGCATCGGTATAAGCACCGACCTTAAGTCTGGAAAGCTTGAGATTTCCCACCTTTTCATCCATGGATTCGGATCTGCGGTATCCGAGTTCTTTTTCGAGAACGGATTCAAAATCAACATCCTGTCTCTTGTAACCGGGAGTGTCGACATTCGCTATGTTGTTAGCAATGCACTGATCTCTGAGCCATGCCGCATCTGCGGCTTTTTCCAGAACATTGATATAATCAAATGCACTTGTTCCTACCATGCTTTCTCCTTTTTAAGGCATAATAAGCCACCTTTTATACCTTACCATTTATTTATTATACTGAAAAAACATAAAAACACAATATATTTTTAAGTTCCGGCGCCGTTCATACAAGATTTTGTGGAAACAAAAAGCAGAGAAAAGCAAAAACTATATCTTGTACCGCACCCGTGATCGGAGAAACAAAAAAGGACCTACCCGAAAGTAAATCCTTTTAATAATCTCTCAATCCGTTATATTAACTTGTCCTATCAGTTATTTTATCGGACAAAGTCCGTGATCACTTAATGCCCTGTGAGATCCTGAGTGACTCGATCTCATCAAAAACATAATCATTAAGTATCTTGATATATGTGCCCTTCATGCCGGAGGATCTTGATTCTATTATTCCGGCACTTTCAAACTTTCTGAGCGCATTTACGATGACGGATCTTGTGATCCCCACCCTGTCTGCTATCTTGCTGGCAACAAGTATGCCTTCATTTCCCTCGAGTTCGTCAAAAATATGTACGATAGCTTCCATTTCCGAGAACGAAAGTGTACTTATCGCAGACTTAACAACCGCGATCTTTCTTGTTTCCTCGGCGCTTTCCTCGCTGACGGATCTGAGCATTTCAAGTCCGACAACGGTCGTACCGTACTCCAGCAGGATGATATCGTCTATGTCGTATTCCTTATCTATCCGGTAAACGAAAAGAGTTCCCAGTCTTTCACCGGCGATCTCAATGGGAGTAACTATGGCTTTATAGATCCTGGTATCAGTCTTCTCAAATCCCAGAGTATCAAGGTTCACGTTTTCCTTGGTGGAAAGAACGGACAACAGCCTTTCATTGAGCATCTTGTCTATGAACTCTCCGACATTGCCCCCAATGAGCTCTGTTATCGGAGTTTCTCCCGGCAAAAGGCCCTGACCAAGAAGCTTTCCCTTACGGCTTATGACTATAACGCTCGATCCAAGAATATCCCTCATAACGGAGCAGATATCATTGAAAACAACCTTGCTTGAATTGTTGTTGTGAAGCAGTCTTCCAATCTTTCTGGTCTTATCAAGAAGCTGTACGCTACTCATATCTCCTCCCGGAATTTTCATAAAATCAATCCTGCGAGGAGATTATATCAGATAAAAAAACTCGGTTCAACGTAAATTTTCAGAAATTTTAAAAAACGTTAAATAATTTATAGAAAAATTAATCAAATTTTCTATCACTCTTCGTTTTCAAGGTTCTCCGAATAACCGCATTCCTTATCGGAACATACAGCCTTTTTGCCCTTGATCACCATAAACTTTCCGCACTTGGGGCATGCTTTTCCGGCGGGCTTATCCCAGCTCATGAACTCGCACTCGGGATATCCGAGGCACCCGTAATACTTTCTTCCCTTTCTGGTGATCTTTACGACTATCTCATTTCCGCACAAAGGACATGCGGTTCCGGTCTTCTCATAATAGGGCTTGGTATTCTTGCAATCGGGATATCCGGGACATGCGAGGAACTTTCCGCTAGGGCCGTATTTGATGACCATCCTGCGGCCGCACTTTTCGCATACCTCATCAGACTCCTCATCCCTTATCTCAACCTTCTCAAGCTCTTCATTGGCTTTGTCTACGGAATCCTTGAGATCGGGATAGAAATTTCTGATGATGGTCTTCCACTTAACATCACCCTCTTCAACACCGTCAAGAAGACTCTCGATATTAGCGGTAAATTTGGCATCGACTATTGAAGGAAATGCCTGCCTCATAAGGTCATCAACCGCATATCCGATATCCGTGACATAGAGATTCTTCTGTTCCTTGGTGATATAGCGTCTCTTGATGAGAGTCGTAATGGTGGGAGCATATGTGGAGGGGCGTCCTATTCCCTGCTCTTCAAGTGCTCTTACAAGCGAGCTCTCGGTGAAATGTGCAGGAGGCTGGGTGAAATGCTGTTTGGGATCCAGCTCCTCCAGCTTAAGAACTGACTTTTCGCTGACAGCAGAATCCAGACTCTTCTCATCCTCCGTATCGTCCGACTGGACATA
>OCVV012873111.1_pt1 | contig 10913 bp, 8 predicted proteins | sample 1539721 | NCBI WGS metagenome assembly OCVV01 (sample SAMN02144230, study PRJEB22623) | gut metagenome | biome: sheep rumen | host: Ovis aries | place: New Zealand
AGGCTGCAGGTGTAAGAGCAGTAATGTTTTTAGCTGAGCAGTACTAATAAATCGAGGGCTTAACCAAGAAATTGATTAAGTAAAAAAGAAATAGAATCTAAGATATTTAAACAAATTGAGAATATGATCTATAATAACTATATATTTTTGAGTGTGCTTTAAATTAAAGTATACTAAACTTTTCTGGTGACGATTAACTTTAGGGTAATACCCGTTCCCATCCCGAACACGGAAGTCAAGCCTAGAGTTGCCGACGATACTTGCGAGTTACCTTGCTTGGAAAATAGGTGTTGCCAGATTTTTTTTATGCTTTTTTTAATCTTTTTTATATTGATTCTTTTGACATACACTCCTTATTATTGTAAAATTAGATTGAATTTTACTTAAGGGAGATTTTTTTATGTTAGAAATAAATAATTCAATTTTAACTCTTACTGAAAAGGAAAATATTTCTTATATTCAATTTAATAAGTTACTTGAATTTCAAGATAGATTAAAACATTGCTTTACTTTAAAGACTAATAACATTGGTTTTTATAGAGAAAAACCTGAGATTAGAGAAAGAAGTTTTGAAGTACTAGCAAATGAGTTTCAGCTAAATAGTAATAAAATAATTCAACCTGTTCAAACTCATACAAGTAATATTTATTGTCTTAACAAATTTAAAAGTCCTAGTATTCCAAGTAATGATAGTTATTCTGCTAATGATTTATTAGTTTCTTATATAGATAAAGATGATCAAAGAAATGATGTTTTTCGCGATCAAGATTTTATAGATATTGATGGATTAATATCAAATGTTAATGATATATCAACTTTAGTTACTGGTGCAGATTGTATTGTTGTACTAATGTATGATCCAGTTAACAATGTATGTGCAAATATTCATTCTGGTTGGAGGGGAACTGTAAAGCATATAGTTCAAAAGGCAGTTAAAACCATGGTTGCTGAGTATAATACTAATACAAAGAATTTGATTTGTTGTATTAGTCCATTCATTAGAAAAGAATGTTTTGTTGTTAAGCAAGATGTTGTTGATATATTTATAGATGAATTAAGTTACTATACCAAAAAATATCCAATTATTTTACAAATAGAAGATGATGCTCATGGAAATAGTCAATTTAATATTGATACCTCATATATTATTAAGCTAGACTTAAAAGCAATTGGCGTTTTAGATGAAAATATTATAGATAGTGGCCTTTGTACGAAATGTAACTCTGACTACTTCCATTCAAGAAGAGCAGAAAATGATGATGTATTTAATATAAATGGTTCATTGATGTCTTTAATTTAAGGAGTATATATGCTAGCAAAGAAACTAAAAAAAGGAGATACTATAGGAGTAGTATGTCCATCTATTGGAATAATTAATGATAGATTTGAAGATACTAAATTTGAAATTAATTCAGCTGAAAGATTCGTAAAAGAATTAGGATATAAAGTCAAATATGGTAAGCATGTTTATAGCAATACTACTTTTTATGGTGCTACAGCTAAGGAAAAAGCTGAAGACATAAATGACATGTATCGCGATAATGAAGTAAAAGCAATATTTTCACTTTGTGGAGGCGAGAATTCTAATTCAGTTTTTGAATATTTAGATTTAGATTTAATACAAGACCATAACAAAATAGTATGTGGATATAGTGATGCAACATCATATATTAATTATATTCATAGCAAAACAGGAAATATTGGATTTATTGGACCAGCATTTAAAACAATTGGTCCAGATAAAGCTGAGCCTGATTACACTCGTGATATTAAATATTGCCAAATTAATTTATTTAAACATCTAGAAAATAATGAATTATCATTAATGCAGGAAGATGATGAATCTCAAGTTATTCTTAATGGTGATGTCATAGCAACTGGAAAATTAATTGGAGGTAATCTATCATTAATTACATTAAATGCAGATTATTTAGATTTTCAAGATAAAATTTTATTTATTGAAGAACTTAGTTATGAATCTGAACCAGAAAGAGTAAGTTCTTACCTTTATAAATTAAAGCAATTAGGAATCTTCAAAAAAATCAAAGGTTTATGGATTGGTAACTATGAATCAAACATTTCTTTAGAGAAAATTGTAATGGATACAATTGGAGAAATGAACGTAAAATATCCAATAATTAAATCAAATAATTTTGGACATGGTGATAGAATAATGACTATTCCTTTAGGAGTAGAAGCTAAAATACAAAATGGAAGAATAGAATTAATAGAAGATTATTTAGAGGATTAACATGTTTGATAATTGGGAAGAATTAGAAAGCTCAATAATAGATTGTGACAAATGCAATCTTTGTAAATCAAGAAAGAATATAGTTTTCGGAACAGGTAATAAAAATGCAGATATCCTTTTTATAGGAGAAGGACCTGGAGCTGATGAAGATAGTCAAGGAATACCTTTTGTTGGAAAAGCTGGACAATTAATGAATAAAGCTTTTGATGCTTTAGAAATTACTAGAAAAAATGTTTATATTGCCAATATTGTAAAATGTAGACCACCACAAAATAGAGTCCCTTTGGAGGAAGAGGCTATAGCTTGTATGGATTATTTAAGAAATCAAGTAAAATTAATAGATCCAAAAATAATAGTCTTTTTAGGAAGTACAGCTCTAAAAAATGTTTTAGGAAAAGATAAATCCATTACTCAAATGCGAGGAAAATGGATAGAGCAAGGAAAAATATCATATATGCCAACTTGGCACCCAGCAGCCTTGCTAAGAGATGAAAATAAAAAGATAGAATTCTTTAAGGACTTAAAATTAGTCGTTAATAAAGCAAAAGAAGATAACCTTATCTTTTAGGAGTAAAAATGTCTGAAATTGAAAATATGAAAGAATATTGCCTAAATTGCAAAAATAAACCTTGCCAAACTGGATGTCCTCTTTCAAATGATGTGCCTAATTTTATAAATGCAAATTCAATGGAAGATGCAATAGAGATTTTGTATAATACTACAATCCTTTCTTCAATATGTGGAAGAATATGTCCACATGGAAAACAATGCCAAGGAAAATGTACTAGAAATTTGACTAATAAAAAGCCAGTTAGTATTGGAGAAGTGGAAGCTGCAATTGGTGATTATGCTTTAGAAAACAATATACCAATTCCAATGGAAATAGATGAAAAGCTAATAAATAAGAAAGTTGCTGTAGTAGGTGGAGGTCCTAGTGGTCTTGTTTGTAGCAGTTTTTTAGCAAGAAAAGGTATTAAAGTTACAATATATGATAAACACGAGAAATTGGGTGGATTATTACGATATGGGATTCCTGATTTTAGATTGCCAAAAGAGATAGTAGATAAAACTATTGAAAAGATTGTTGAACAAGGAATTGAAGTAAGAACAAATCAAGAGTTAAATAAAGATTTTACAATTACAGAATTGTCTGATAAATATGATGCAGTAGTATTAGCTATAGGAGCAAATATTCATTCAAAAGCACATATAGAAAATGAAGGTTCAAGTAATGTATATGGTGCAAATGAGATGTTGGAGAGTGGAAACTATCCAGATTTTAAAGGCAAAAAAGTAGCAGTACTAGGTGGCGGAAATGTTGCTATGGATGCAGCTAGAACTATTATTAGAAAAAATGCAAAAGAAGTCTATATAATATATAGAAGAAGTGAAGAACAAATGCCAGCTGAAAAAGAAGAGATAGCATTAGCAAAAGAAGATGGTATTAAATTTTTGTTTTTAAACAATATAATTTCTGTAGAAAAAGAAAGAATAAAATGTATTAGAACAAAACTAGTGGAAAAAGAAGGAGAATCTAGACCAGTTCCAATAAATATAGAAGGAAGCGAATATGATATCCCAATGGACATAGTTGTTTTAGCAACTGGGAGCCAAACTGATAAAAATGCACTTGAAAACATAGAGTTAGATGATAGAGGATACATAAAAATAGATGAAAATCGAAAAGCTATATTGACAAATGGCTCAAAAAGTAATATATTCGCTGCAGGAGATGTTTCAGGAGATAAAGCAACTGTTGCCTTTGCCGCTCGCGGAGGTAAAGATGCTGCAGAAGAAATAATTAAATATCTAAAATAATAAAAATGGGTATAAAATAAGAAGTCTTTTCTTGTTTTATACTTTTTTATTTTATAGTGACATTTTGCTTTATTTATTGAAAAGCATATTTCCTAATGATATCATTTAAATGTTAAATTATATTTAAAGAAAGGGAACCATATGAAAAAAAGTAATAATAAAATTACGGTAATACTTTTCATTGTTTTAGCCGTTATTATAATTATGGGTATAGTAGTGGCTGCAAGCAAATCTCAAAAGGGAAAAATTGTTTCGGTATCTTCTAAAAAAGAATTAATGGAAATCTATGAAAATGATTATGAAGATATTCCAGAGCCTTTATATGAATTTTTACAATTTACTGTATTGCCATTTTATTTTCCTTTTAATTTTGCTTCTGGTAATATCTATGACTATGATGATGTAGTTTTTAATTCTTCTTCAAAAAGTCATATAGATATTCAATCATCATCAAGTGGAGCAGAGATACCAACTGCTGGATATGATACATCTGGGGCAGCTTCTAGTACCGGTTTAAGTATTCCAACAGCTACCAGAACAACTACATCTCATTCTACTACAAACATTCAAGTTGAAAATGTAGATGAAGCAGATATTAATAAAACAGATGGAAAATATATTTATTCAATAAGTAATCAAAAAGTATTGGTGACAGATGTATCTAATCCTAGCCATATGGAAGTTGTAGGAGAACTAAAACAATATGATACAAAAACACCAGTAGACTTAATATTAGATTCTGAAAATCACAAATTAGTTGTAATCTATGAAGATACAGCAACATCAAGTTATAACAGTGATACAGTGGTTACAGTTTATGACATTTCTAATATTGAGAAATTTAAAACTGAAAAAACATTTAAACTAAATGCTAAATATTATACTTCAAGAGAAACTAATGGAGTATTATATATAGTTGCTACTGGTAGTTTAAAAAGAGATAGTAAAAAAGATGAAATAGACATATCTTATAGTGAAGACAATACTTCAAAAGAAATAGATTTGAAAAACATTCAATATATAAAAGGACAAGCAGATGATTATCAAACTATAGTTGCATCTTATAAATTAGGATCTGGAAATGATATTAATGTTCATTCATATTTATTCTCTGTAAGTAATGCATATGTATCTCAAAATAATATTTATCTAACTAAAAATGGATATGATTATGGAGATGATGTTACAACAAAAGATTTATTTAAGAAACTATTTGGACCTGGTGGAGTATGGGGATTAATATTTGCATATATTAGAGATGACTATTCATATGGTAGTTCAACATATACTACACAAATAAACAAAATAGAACTTAAAGGAAATGGCGATGTTGAATATGTAAATTCAACAGAAGTCCCTGGAAAAACTTTAAATCAATTCTCTATGGATGAATATAATGGAGAACTAAGAGTTGCACTATATGAAAGTGGAGAAGGCTCAAGAATAGTAGTGTTTGATAAAGACTTAAACCAAATAGGATCTACTGATTATTATGAGAAAAATGAGCAAATGTATTCATCTAGATTTATAGGAAACAGAGCTTATTTAGTAACATATAGAAATACAGATCCACTATTTGTTATAGATTTATCAGATGGAGAAAATCCTAAACTTTTAGGAAAATTAGAGATACCAGGATATAGTACATATCTTCATCCATATGATGAAAATCATATAATTGGAATAGGAATGAATTCTGAATCAATATCTAGAAAAGATTCAAATGGAAGAGTTATAAGTACTACAACTCAAATAACAGGAATGAAGATGGCAATATTTGATGTAACAGATGTAAAAAATCCAGAACAAATTTCACAAACAATTATAGGAGATAGAACTACAACGTCTGCAGTATTACAAAATCATAAAGCACTTCTATTCTCAAAAGAAAAAGGAATTATTTGTATACCAGTTAATACTTATTCTAGAGAGTTTGCTATTGAAGATTCTACAAATGTACAAACAGTAATTAATAATTATTCAAAATATGGTTCAACATATAAAAAATCAGAAGGATACTTAGTTTATAATATAAATCTACAAGATGGATTTACTCTTAAAGGAACTGTAAAGCATGATGTTTCAGATAAATATAACAGTAGTTCTACAGATTTGTTAAGAGGATTATGGATTAATGATAATTTATTTACAATATCACAAAGTGAAATGAAAGCAAGTAGACTTTCTGATCTTAAGTTATTAGATGATTTAGATTTGACAACATATAAACACATTACAATAAAAGAAGAGCAACTAAATGATAATAAGAATGATGAAAAAAATAATTCTTCAAATACTGTAGTAGTAAACTCTAGCAACGAGACTGAGGAATAGGAGGAAATAATAATGGAAAAATATGAAAATTCAGAGTATGAAATGTTAAAAAGAACAACAGAAAATACAATTAAGAATTCTCCAGAAGAAACTAAGACAACAACAGTTAAAAATGATAGTAATAATAATTTAAAAGGTATTGTTAGCTTAGTATTAGGATTAATTACATTATTCTTACATCACTTATGGTATGTATCAATTATAACAGGAATACTAGGTATAGTATTTGGAGTTAAATCTAATATTAAAGGTAATAAAAACAAAAAAGGTAAAGCTGGAATGATTTTAAGCATAATAGGATTATCTATAATGCTTGCTGTATATGGATTATTCTCAATAATCATTATACTATCAGCATACTAAAATCTATTTTCAAGGAGATGTTATGGAAGAGAACAAAGAGAAAATTGATTCTGATTTACAAGAAGTCTTTGGTAAATATACTAGAGATAAAGATAATTTAATAAAAGTATTGGAAGAGGCCCAAAGTAAATTTGGGTATCTTCCACAAAGAGCTATGGAAGATATTGCTGAATACCTTCAGATGTCACTAGCTGAAGTATATGGAGTTGTAAGTTTTTATTCAAGATTCACAACGACACCAAAAGGAAAGTATAATATTTCGATATGTCTTGGAACGGCTTGCTTCGTTAAAGGATCACAAGCCATACTAGATCGTGCTAAAGAACGTCTAAAGATTGAAGAAGGTGGAATGACCCCAGATGGAAAATTCTCAATTGACACAGTTAGATGTGTTGGAGCATGTGGGTTAGCACCAGTATTTATGATAAATGGTGAAGTTTATGGTAAGGCAACAGTAAAGAAATTTGACGAAGTTATAGATGAATACATGAATAAAGAATAATAAAGCGGAGGATTTACTTATGACTATCGAAGAAATAGAAAATATAAGAAAAAGGAAAAGAGCTGAATTAGACCTAAGAGTTAATTCAAACTATCCTGGTGTAGAAAGACATATTTTAATATGTCATGGTACAGGTTGTACTTCTTCAAAATCTCCAAAGATTTTGGAAGAATTTAACAGAATAATAAAAGAAAGAAATATTGAGAATGTCAGAGTAATAATGACAGGTTGCTTTGGACTATGCTCAAAAGGACCTATTGTTATAATACGTCCAGATGATACCTTCTATTCAATGGTAACACCTGCAGATTGTGAAGAAATAATAGATAAACATATTATGAAGGGTGAAGTTGTTGATAGACTACTTTGTAAGGATGTTGATGGAACAATAGTACATAGACTAGATGAACTTAACTTCTATAAAAAACAAAAAAGAATTGCACTTCATAATTGCGGTGTAATAAATCCAGAAGATATTGAAGAGTATATAGCATTTGATGGATATAAAGCATTAGCTAAAGTATTAACTGAAATGAGTCAAGATGATGTTATTAATGTAATTACAGATTCTGGATTAAGAGGCCGTGGTGGAGCAGGATTCCCTACAGGTAAAAAATGGAGTTTCATGAAAACTGAAACAGATCCTGTAAAATATGTTGTATGTAATGCTGATGAAGGCGATCCTGGAGCATTTATGGATCGTTCAATCCTAGAAGGTGATCCAAATAATATTTTAGAGGCTATGACAATTTGTGGTTATGCAGTAGGAGCTTGTAGAGGATTCATTTATGTAAGAGCAGAATATCCTATAGCTGTAAAGAGATTAGAGATTGCAATTAGACAAGCTAGAGAATATGGCTTTTTAGGAGAACATATTTTAGGAACTGACTTTAGTTTCGATATAGAAATAAGACTTGGAGCAGGAGCTTTCGTTTGTGGTGAAGAAACTGCACTTCTTGAATCAATAGAAGGTAAGAGAGGACAACCAAGATTAAAACCTCCTTTCCCAGCTCATTCTGGATTATGGGGAAAACCAACTGTTATAAATAATGTTGAAACATGGGCAAATGTTCCACGTATAATATTAAATGGTGCTGAATGGTACAATTCAATAGGAACAGAAACATCTAAAGGAACAAAAGTATTTGCTTTAGGTGGAAATGTTAATAATGTTGGACTAGTTGAAGTTCCAATGGGAACTACCTTAAGAGAAATAATATTTGATATAGGTGGTGGAATTCCTAATGGAAGAAAATTCAAGGCAGCACAAACTGGAGGTCCTAGTGGTGGATGTATTCCAGAACAAAATCTAGATACTCCAATTGACTATGAAAGTTTAAAAGAGATCGGATCAATGATGGGTTCAGGTGGACTAATTGTTATGGATGATACCAAATGTATGGTTAATCTAGCTAGATTCTATCAAGACTTTATAGTAAGTGAAAGTTGTGGAAAATGTACACCTTGTAGAATAGGAACAAAGAGATTATTAGAAATCTTAACAAAGATTTGTGATGGCAATGGAACAGAAGAAGATCTAAAGAATTTGGAAGAATTATCAAATATGGTAGTTACAGCTTCTTTATGTGGATTAGGACAAACAGCACCAAATCCTATATTGTCAACACTTAAATTCTTTAGAGAAGAATATGAAGAACATGTAAGAGATAAATCATGTCGTGCTGGTGAATGCAAGAAGTTAACAAAGATAATGATTGATGAAGAAAAATGCAAAGGATGTGACTTATGTAGAAAAGCTTGTCCAGTTGAAGCAATTGAAGGTGCTCCTGGAGAAAAACATCATATAGATCAATCAAAATGTATTAAATGTAGAACTTGTGTTAACACTTGTCCATTTAAAGCAATTAGTTAAGGATAAAATTCTGAAAGGAATAAGAAAATGAGTGAAGAAAAATTAGTTAACTTAACCATAGATGGTATTCAAGTCTCTGTTCCAGAAAGTTATACAGTTTTGGAAGCAGCGAGAAAAGCAAATATTGAAATTCCAACTTTATGCTATCTAAAAGAAATAAACGAAATTGGTGCATGTAGAATGTGCTTAGTTGAAATTGAGGGAATGAGAGGATTACCAACTTCTTGTATAACAAAAGTTGCAGAAGGAATGGTAGTACATACTCATACTGATAAGGTAATGAAAACAAGAAGAACTGTTTTAGAACTTCTTCTTTCAAACCATGATAAAGATTGTTTAACTTGTAGAAGAAACGGAAGTTGCGAATTACAAAAGCTTTGTGAGAAGTTTAATATTCATGATATTAGATTTAAAGGTGAAAGAAGTAGAACCGATACAGATGACTTATCTCCATCTATTGTAAGAGATAATGGAAAATGTATACTATGTAGACGTTGCACAGCTACATGTAAAAATGTTCAAAACATATGTGCAATTGAAACAATTAATAGAGGATATGAATCTTGTATTGGAACAGCTTGTGATAAGAGCTTAAATGATGTTGATTGTATTCTTTGTGGTCAATGTATTGAATCTTGTCCAACTGGAGCACTTCATGAAAAAGATGATAGTGAAAAAGTTTGGGAAGCAATTCATGATCCAGAAAAATATGTAATAGTACAAACAGCTCCTGCAGTAAGAGTTGCAATTGGTGAAGAATTTGGAATGCCTATTGGAACAAATGCAAAAGGAAAGATGGTTACAGCTCTTAAGAGATTAGGATTTGATAAAGTATTTGATACAAATACTGGAGCTGACTTTACAATAGTTGAAGAAGCAACTGAATTTGTAGATAGACTTACAAATGGTGGAGTTCTTCCAATGATTACATCATGTTGTCCTTCATGGATAAGATTTGCAGAACTAAATTATCCTGATGATTTAGGACATTTATCTTCTTGTAAATCTCCACATCAAATGTTTGGAGCAATATTAAAATCATACTATGCTAATAAAGCAGGAATAGATCCAAATAAGATAGTTACAGTTTCTGTAATGCCATGTGTTGCTAAGAAGTATGAAGCAACTCGTGAAGAAATGGAAAACGAAAATGGTCTTAGAGATGTAGATTATGTAATTTCTACTAGAGAACTAGCACGTATGATTAAACAAAATGATATTGACTTTGCTAATTTAGAAGATAGTGAATTTGAAGATCCAATGGGAGAAGCTACTGGAGCAGCAGCTATATTTGGAGCTACTGGTGGAGTTATGGAAGCAGCTCTTCGTACCGCAGCTGATTTAGTTGAAGGAAGAGATATTCAAGAAATAAACTATGAGGCAGTACGTGGCGAAAAAGGAATTAAAGAGACTACTGTTACAGTAAATGGCAAAGAAATAAGAATATGCGTTGTATCTGGAATTAAAAATGTAAGAAAAGTTATGGATGAAGTTCATGAAGGTAAATCAAATTATGATTTCATAGAAGTTATGACTTGTCCTGGCGGTTGCATCATGGGTGGTGGACAACCTATTAAGAATAGTAAAACTAGAGCTACTGTTGATGTTAGAAAATTAAGAGCAGATGCAATATATGATATTGATGAAAAGAGTACTATTAGAAAATCTCATCAAAATCCACAAGTAAATAAGATTTATGAAGAATTTTTCGGACAATATGGAAGCAGCTTAGCTCATAAATACTTACATACACATTATTCACCTAAACAAAA
>OCVV011323086.1_pt1 | contig 10911 bp, 3 predicted proteins | sample 1539721 | NCBI WGS metagenome assembly OCVV01 (sample SAMN02144230, study PRJEB22623) | gut metagenome | biome: sheep rumen | host: Ovis aries | place: New Zealand
TGCTGCACCGCGCACTGCAGGAACTGCTGGAGCAGAGTCTGCCTGCGGATATTGAGCAGCAGATTCGCGAGATTGTGGCAGCCGACAACGAGTTGACCGGACTCCACCACCTGCGTACAAGGCGTGTTGGCAGCGTGTGCTCCATCGAGATGCACTTGCGTATGCCGGGCGATACCTCTTTGTACGAAGCGCACCGCCACAGCATCGAGCTGGAGCGGCGCCTTCGTGAGAGGTTCGGACAGGGAACGCTTATCAACATTCACCTTGAACCATTAAAGGATTCTCGTTGATTTAGAATTTCAAGTTTCAAATTTCTTATCCCGCTTTGCACGAACGATTTGCTTCGCCGTGCAAAATCCTCTATATCTCCCTTCTTTTCAGGGAGGGGTCGGGGGTAGGCTTTTTCCTCAACACGATGTAGAGCAAAGCCAGTACGAGCAATACCAATGGGTCGCCTACCGGTGTATTGGCATATACGCCGATCGGATCTGCGTCGGATTCGTTCCAATCATCCCACGGCCCGCGGCGCGGTCCGCGTTGCGGTGCGCCGGCTGTGGTTGTGCCACCGTCGGAAATATATGGTGTGCTGCCTACAATCGGGGTACAGGTCGATGTGGAGCGGAACTGATAGTCCGTATTTACATCTTCGCTCATCATTGGCTTGCTGCTCCACGCCGCAGGCTGCGCAACCTGGGCATGGGCAGTGGCAGCAGTGCAAACAAGCAACACTGCTACAAGCCGGATATATATGTTACAAATCTTTCTCATGTTGTTATCTCAGTTTTTGTCCGAACATCGTATAGACATGTCCGTTGCGCAGGATATAGACGTGTCCGTTATGGATGATCTTGTTTGCGGGATCGCTTTCCGTTTCAGCAGGTTCTACGGTTGTTGCTACCGGATTGCTCGGTTCGCTCGGGTCGAAGCCTCGGCGGCGGATGTAGTAGCGCTTTTCGTGGCTGGCGTCAGGCGTAGGTATATCCAACCGGATACCGTCTATGATCAGCCGCTCGCTGTCCGTCAGCGCGTCGTACAGCACTAATTGTCCGTCGATATTGTTCACACCCGTGAACCACAGTTGCGTAATGGGGTCGTACGGCAGTTCGCTCATGTAGAACGATACCGGCACGTTCAGCACCTCGCCCCGAAGATCGATGCTCAAGCCGTAACTGCCTTCCGTTGCGTAGATATTGAACGGTGTGGAAGGCGCGTTGGTCATCGAGAAGTTGTCGATGTTCACCGTGGTGAGAACCGCATCCTCTCCGCTGATCACGTCATCGCTGTAGCCTTGCCCTATCAGCAGTCGCGATGTGCATCGGTTGGATACGGGGTTGATAGCGGTTACCGTCATTATTCCCTTGCTCACCCCACTACCCTTGCTGCGCGCCGGTGCCGGTGCCGCAGGAGTAACAGGCGAAGTAACGACGCGGCTCGCGTTGAGCGTCACGTCGAGTGAGGTAGCGGTGGCGGAAGAATTCAGTTTGACTACTATCGCGTGCATCGGAGGCAGATAACGCTTCGGATTGGTGATTACGTCGGGGCTTTCTGGTGTTTTTTCTGCTTCCTTCTTGGTAGTCGGGGTGTATACACCGCTCGGATCAATGTAGTCGAAGCTTTCGTTCAGACCGTTGTCAGCTATGAATCCCCAGATGTCGATGTATGCCATAGTTGGGTTTCCGAACACGAACTGATTGGCTGCCACCTCGTTGCTGAGCGTGTAATCCTGCGATGTGCCGGTTGGATCGAACGCCAACTTACCTGCCGCCGCATCACCACGCTTCGTACGCAAACCGGACTCGTAGGCATCATATACCTTTTCGCCATAGATGGTGTAATAGTAGTAGATGTCATCGTTCTTGGGCAGTCGTACAGCCGCGTCGTTGCCGGATGCAGTACGCGTATAGACCGCCCATCCCATTGCCGGCGGCAGCGAGAGCGTCAATCCGTTCGTTACCTTCGACCACTCCGCAGTGGCGGTTGCTGTTGAATCTTTTTGCCCCACGCCATAGTGAGTCGTTTCGCGGCTGAAGAGCGACAGCCAGAACGAGGCGTTACCCGTATTGTAATTTCGTCCGTTGGTGTCGAACTCTCCTACCTCCCACGGTGACGTACGCTCCATAAGGTCGGCATCCGACATGTAGATGTCGCCGCTCAGCATACCTGTTACCGGTGCGGAGCGCAGTGCCCACTTGTTCTGCGGCAGGCTCATATCTACAATAGCCTTGCTGTAGTTCAGGTTCTGCTGCTGTCCCATAGCTCCACCCGGCAGGAAGCGTACGGCGTTACACCTGTTGTACTCGAATCCGGTCTGCTTGATCGAATCCTCCCGGCTGATGCTGCTCGGTATTACAGGATATGGCAGGCCGTCCTCCATAGCAGGAATGATTACGTTCGTTACTTTTGTCGGTGCAAAGTGTGCATCGGAGTGTATGGGGCGTTGTTCGAGGTCGAGACCGATCCAGTTGTTCGGGTTGTTCCAGCTGTTGTTTTCTCCTGTCTTCGGATCCCATTGTACGGCACTCGGCAGAACGGCTATTGTGAACGGCACTGTACCTACGCGGCAGTCGCTCTCCGGCAGAGTGGGCGAACCGGTATGGGTCTGCATCGTGATACCGAACGTATAGCGGTAGCCTGCGCGCATCTGATAGTTGTAGTCGGGTGCGGGGCGCAGTATAAGGTCTTCGCCGCTCTTGTAGTAGCCTGAGTTGTCACTACCCGAACTGAAGTCATATACTCTGTCAGGTACCAGGTGTAACTTGTGGACACCCTCACGATAGTCCGGGTCGTTGGTCGAGAGGAACGCTACTGTATCCAGTGCCACAAGAGCCTGGATATAGTCTATTGGTATAACAATCTTTGTGTTGGCATCCGCCTTGGTCAGCAGGATTACAGGAGGTTCAACCGTAGGCTCGGCTTCGGGGTTGAATCCGCCAAGCGCCATAGGTATATCACCGCCTTTGGTTGATTTGAGTTTAATGAATACCGGTGTCGGGCATACGTCAACCTCCATGTCAAGCATTGCATCGGAGCCGGTGCCTACTATCGGGAAGATCATGTACTGAACCGAGTCGTCCTTAACCGTTGTAATTGTCAGGTTGGAGTGATACATGGTCAGGAATCCTCCGTTCACCAGATGTGCAAGTATATCGTACGGATGCGCACCGCTCTCCAGTGTGATACCTTCCTGACTCCTTACATACTCCATCTCGCTGCGGCTTACTTCCGACAGGTTGTGTGCAAACTGATTGGTGTTGTGCGCAGCCAACTTCGGATCGCAACGGAGGATATCTTTTATTACTTTCTCGATATCGCTGTATTTGTATCCGTAGGTAGCTTCGCTGGTCGATGTTGAATCGCCGTACAGCAGCCAGTCGTTGTAGCACGAGCCGTTGATATCCGCCGGAGCAGCGTTATTCTGCAGCAGCGAGCCGCGGACGCGCAGGCTGACATTGTATGTCGTGTTGGCGCACATACCCGATACTATCTTTTCTGCTTGCTCCTCGCCGTTGAGTTCCAGCATCATTCGGTTGCTGATCTTCAGGTTACTCGTCATGGCGCAGATACTGCTCGTCAGCTCTTTGAACGCCAGCGACATACGGACGCGGTACTTGTTGCGCGGTAGCATCTCTGCCTTGTGAACCATGTACATCACGGGGCGTAATGCACCGTCAAGCCACTCGTAGATATAACCTACACGGAACGGTTCGCCACCTTTACCCAGCGAGTCTTCAAACTTATCAACAAGGTCGCCTACGTTGGGGAAGGTCAGTTCTTCACCGGGCTCATAAGCCTCGGAAGGCATGTGAACCCAACCGTATATTGTATCTTTCGTAGCAGGCGATACGGCACGTACGGTATCTGCGTTAATGAAGCCGTCTATCGGGGAAACGAATTCTGTTTCCACATCCTCTTTCACATGCTCGATGGTATAATATACGTCTGCGTCGTTGTATCCCTTGGTGTGGATTCCCTTGTAGTCCACACGCAGCACTACGTGCGTTATCTCGTCGGTCTCGCCCTCTTTCATACAGGTGGTGTTTGCCTGGTAGGCAATGAGCGGCGGCTTGGTGGCGAAGATGCACATGTCGTCGATGATAAAGTCGTTACCATCATCGTTCGCTGCCATATTATATACGCGCACGCGGAAGTATTCGTAATCTTTCTCCTGCTCAATCGGGAAGTAAATCTGATACCACTTATTGGACTGTGCAAGGTCGCCGGTCATGTACGAGGTAATATCTTCCCACGAGGAATTATCCAAGGATCCCTGCACACTGAACAGGAAGTTCGGGCAGGTCTTGCCGGACTCATTGCCAGGGTTGCCCACATAGGCGGAGAAGTACATCTTCTGTCCCTCGCACAACTTCTTGTGCAGCGTGAGTGCTGCCACCTGTCCGGCGGAGGACATACCGTCGCAGAAGATCATGTAGCCGTTGGCGGCGCCGCCGTGCTGCTCCATCTTGTGCCAGTATTTGCCGAACGACGGAATGCGGTTGATCAGGTTGTACTCACCCATGTTCGCCAAGTTCGTCAGACCGTCCTTGTTGTGCGGACGGTTGTCGGGCAACAACGCCGTTCTGGGGTAGGCAAAGCCGTACGATGCGTCTGCCCACGGCAGCGGGTGAGGATAAACGGTGTAATCGGTACCCGGCTTGTTGTAGTCGAAGTTCAAGCGCTCCAGTACCTCAAAGTGCTGTTCAATCTCGTCGTTGGTGATAATGGCTGCACCTTTATCTTCCAACTTCGGACCATATTGGTCTGTACGGTGATAAATCACCACATAGCGGCAGATATTGAACATGTTGCTGCCGAACACAGGTTTTGCCGGATCCGGAGCACTTACCGGTGATATAATGCTTCGTGCGCGTAAGCAATATATAACTGTATCCACCTCTTTTCCGGCGGGGATACTTGCTTCCGCCGGTACGCTCAGGAAGTCGTTACCCTCCGTAACAGTGTATGCACACTCGGTATATGTACCAGTTGACGGGTTGTAGGTGTACCATTGGCATGGCGCATCCCATCCGCCGCACCAGATCATCGTATCCTGACGAGTAACACCGTCTCCATCAGGTGTCGAACTCATGGATGACCAGTTGTCGTCTCGCATATAGTAGCCCAACATGGACTCGGAGTGCCCGCCTTTCTTTAAGTTATCGTAGTTGTACCGTTGTTCTGTGCTGAGCAGCAAGGGTGCGTTCAGCGGTGCGCGTACAACGTGGTCCTCCAGGTAGCGCTGACCGGCATACGGAGCGGTTGATGCATATTTGTAGCTCTCCATCCTCTCCGCCATTTCGGTCCAGGGATGCAACTCGTATATCTCGCGCAGCGACAAGGTCGGCTCGATGATTTGTCGCATCGTATCCAGTATTTCAATAGCAATCTGACCGTTCATTTTCAGCGGCAGGTTATCGTAGTACACACTCTTGTCCAATGCGTATGTAACCACTGCCTTGTTTTGTGGCGGATAAACCATCGGCGCCTTGGCTGGCGGGTCTTTACGGGCATTATAGTCCTTTGAAGGATTATGGAATACGGTATATCGTCCCTGGGTTACAAAGATAGAATCCCCAGGATTCTCGGGATCAGGCACTTTACCACCGATGATACGGAACGGGTAGTTCCATTTGCCGGTATTGCTCGGTGCGGTCTCCCATTTATCGGCAGGAATATCCGTATCCTCTTCGCCTGCATTCAGCGAGTACCAGCGCCACCAGCCGTAGAAGTTACGCTCGCGTACCGGCAACTCGACACGCTGATCTGTTGATTGCGCTTCGTTCGACGGGTTGTAGTAGTAGATGATATTCTTGTTCGCATGCACCTGTTGTACACCATCTTCCAGCGGTTCGTCCGATGCACCTTTGGAGTGAATGAGCACCTGGTTGTTGGCATACTGGAATTTGCTCAACTGAGTCACGCCGAGACGGAAATTGATATAGCGCCAGCGGTGATCGACTTCCATCGTATAGGCTATATACACGTAAGCCGAGCGAGGTGAACGGATACCGTCCTCCGTGCAACGTACGGTAATCGTATTGCTGCCTTTGGCACTGATATTGCACCATGTGGGCGTGTTACCGTATTCGTCAATCAGTCGGATCTCGGTCTTTGCCGGATCGGTGAAGTCCATGTCGCCCGTATGGTCGTGGCTTTCGCTGGTGTAATCTACCACGTGGTTGTCAATGTCCATAACACTCGTACCGGTACGGTGGTCGGTGTGCAGGGTAAAGGTATGCGTCAAGACTCCGTCCACTTCTGCCGGGAAGACGTAGTTGTACTCATCGCGTTCCACGGTACAGAGGATTGAGTCGTGAGGCGCTGTGTGGTAGGTCTTGCGGATAAGCGGAATCTTCAGGTGAGCATCCTCTAACGAACTGAAACTGATCCATTTGCTCGCAAAGCGGTAATCCGGTGCACCGCCTTGCAGCGAAATGACTACATCCAGTGTATCCACTATGTTCACGAACGGTCCTGTACCTGCCGGATACCGTATATCTCTCGGGCTGGTGCCTGAAGGAGTAACGGTGGTGGTCAGTGTAGTGGTGTTCGTCGATTTGCTCAATCCGCTGGCACCTGCGCTGAAACGGCTGTCGCTGATGAGGTTGATAGCGTAGTTCGTCTTCCAGTCGTTGCCGCCTGAGGTAAGGTCTGCTATATCTTCCTCATCAACACGACCGCAGTAGGTAACAATGCTGTCCAGCATCATTGAATAGATGCGGTACGCCTTGTAGCGCGTCTGTACCGCTGAGCCGACGGTGCTGTTGTAGCCGAACTCCAGTTGATTGACACTCGGATAGGGATTTTTTTCGTGTATATAGTACTCGGGTTGCAGATAACTCCAGGAGAAAACTGTGGCATCTTCCTCATTATCGGTCAGACTCAGTTGGGGTGTACTGCTTACTATAGCAAACTTCAGCCACTTGTCAGCACCGTACTTGAGTTTAACCTGCTCCTCAAAGTTCGCATTGTCGTTGACGTACTCGTGCACATATTCGTACGTCAGCGTAGCTGCACCGCTGCTTGCTACTGCAGGATTGGATGAACCGTCGATGACAAAATCCATGTTAACGCCATACTCTGTTGTCAACGACAACTGCTGCTCAGCCTGATTGACATACGTATATCGCCACGGAGTGATATACTGCGTCTGGTCGTTGGCTGCATTCGCCGAGCCTTTCACCAGTTGGGTCTTGCCGTCTTCTTTCTTATAGAGCGTGTTTTTTTTGAGTTCATACTGACGGAAGATCAGTCCTCCGCTACCTGCCATAATGTAGTAGCGCTGTCCACCGGCTACTGCCGACCAGATCAGCTCGCTGCTACTCAATGCAGATTGCTGCAAGGGCACACGGCCCGTAACAGAATATGTCACTGCATCTACCGTAGCGGTCGAATTGATAATCAGCGTATCCAGGTTAATGCCGCTGGTGTTCTCTGCTTTCGTCACAAGGGTGACATGGTCGTTCAGCGTGTTCCCGGCATCCACATCGAAGTATGCACCGCCGCTGCTAAATGAGCAATGACCTCCGGCCAAATGCAACGAGGAGGTTACATCCACACTGCTCAGAATCTCTTCGCCGAACACGTTGCCGTCGGTATCCAGCAACTGGTGAGCGGTGATCTTTGCCATCGTGAAAGTCAGCCGTTTGCTTACGCCCGCCAGCGGGTAGAAGTTGTACATCGGGTACTCAGGCGTTATAGCCAGGTGAACTATATCCTCGCCGTAGTGCGTGGTCTTGGTGCGGATGATAATGTCGCGGTAGCGCGAACCGTCAGGACGGATATGCAGTCCCGGCGCACCGTCGCGCCAGCGACCGTAGTATTCCTTGATCTTAACAGGACCCAAGGTGCGCAGCGTGATACGCAACGTATCCACGATATCAATATACTCGCCGTTATACATCACATCCATCGGGCTGGTCAAACCGCTGGTGATGGTTCTGCCGAAGTTGCTGCCGCTCATGTGCGGAAGATTCTCCTCTTCTACACTTCCCAAATCCACGCGCGAATCGCGGATATATTCAAAGTCCTCCACCAGACGGTAGTTCGGATCCAGACGCAACTGACTCGCACTCGTCAGAATCTTGTTGTTGTCCGGGTGGAAATAGATAGCCTGGTCGTCAATCATCGTGACAGCCTTCAACTGCTTGCCTATCAGTTTCGACTGCACTTCGCGGACTGTCTGCTCGTCATGGTGGTAGGCGAATACGATCTCGTCCGTCCATTCGTCGGTGGTGTCGGGTATAACTACATAGTGCTCATCCGCCACGCGTACACGGGAGATCTGGAAGACGGTTGCGTCCTCCTCATTTGCCACACCGTCAAACTGGTTGGCGGCTGCGTTGTATGCAATCCACGGAGCACTCTTGTTGCTGCGCTCAAGACGTACAATGTTTCCTCCGCCGTCTCTGCCTAAATAGTGGGTGGAGGACAGTTTGGCGTTCTTCACATCCGCTACGGTGTAATCCGGCCAACCGTTGCGACCTGTTGTGCCGGTTGATTTGAATAGACCTGCCCAACTGTTGTTGGCAATCACCGTATTCGGGTCGGTGTAGTACAAACCAAGGTACTCCTCGTTATCCGGAGCGAAGTGCTCGTAGAACTCCAGCGAGTCCTTGACTCCGTAACGCATCTCACGGCGCGGGTCAAGCACTACCTCATTCGCAGCACACTCCGCGCACGGATCGGGATGGGTAATAACCTTGAAGGTGTTGATATAATTGTTGTCGGCATTCTCGGCGTTAGCCATACCCTGCCAGGCGTTTGTCCATTCGGCAATATAGCGGGCGCGCGAGAAACGCGGCGCAGCCGTACCCGGGTGAGTAAGGAAATAGCGCTTGCCGTCGTTCTTCACGAACGAGAGCGCCACGTGGATCGTACCGGTGTACGTGGCTTTGGCATACAGCGTGGTAATTCCTTCGTCGAGGTTAACTACTTGACCCGGAGTGTACAATGTACCCGTTCCGTCTGCATTTGTAGTCCAGCCATGGAAAGTAAAACCTTTCACCAGACGCGCTTCGCGAATGGTCACGGAAGTCTCACCGTGCATCGGGTACTGGTCGGCAATGGTGTCACCCACACAACCGTTGTTGTTGTAGTGAATATGCCGGTCAGGTTTGGCGGGCACAAACTCAATGGCACCGTTCGCACTCTTATTGTTAACGTGGATACGTGCCCAACCATCGACATTACCTTCGCCAATGCCCGGAACATCCGTACCGCGTACCATTACACTCCAGCCGGGTATATCTGCGCCCGGGTCCGTCTCGCTGAACTCCGAACCGGTGAACATCGTGGCTTTGATGGTCAGGGCTGTGTACTCGGCGGTGATATGCCACATCTCCTCACTCGTCCAGATCGTGTAGTCGGAATTAGGGATCAGGCGGATGTTACGACCTGTGTTTGTACGCAGGAAGTATCCGCCGGGCTGGAACTCCACACCCAGGTTCTGTTTGCCGGTTTGAGTCGTATCGATCATCATTTGTCCGTACGCACCGCGAGGAGCAGGAAGACCCAGATAGTGAATCTTCAATGAGTCGATATTCTTGAACTGAGAGTCAAAATCATCACCACTGCTCTTGTGGCAATACTTGTTCTGATAACCTACGTAGAAGTACGTACTGTCGGGCTCAGGAACAGACATATAATCCGTAACGTAGAACTTGGTGTCCCCAAGCCGCTCCATACATTGCAGACGGTCAATGGTGTAGATCTTCTTCTTTGTGGTGTACGTTGCAGGCGTTACGGCAAAGTTTTTGTTGTACTATTTAAAATCCTGCTCGTCGTACGCGAAGAAATATGAATCCGCGCAAGAAGAAGTTGTGGTCGATTCGTCCAGCACGTACAAACGGAAAATCGTACGCGGAGTAGCATGGTTTTTATCTTTGCTACCAAAAGCGTACAATGCCTGACCCGGTTTGGCTGATGCCTCCTTGTTACTGTATTGTATGGTACTCAGTGTTTTGTTGAAACCAACCACCGAGGCATTGGTATAAGACACAGGAGCGTTGCCTCGGGGAATAGTCAGCCAATACACTTCGCGATAAGGCATGCCTAAGAAACCATAACCCTTCTCACCATTGAACTTGGCGCCTCTGCCCATCGTATTGTTCGGGTCGAACGTAGTAACCGTTGAACGGTCGGTAGGCACGACAAAGATCGCGTTGCAGATGTTAGCATGATCAGTCTCTCTGGTCAAATCGCCTTGGAACCTAAACGAGTTACCGTCAGACGTACGCAGGGTGTAGGACTCGCCGCCGGGGTTGCTACTCCACATCGTATAGGCTATACCGTCCAATGGGTAATTTTTTCCGCTATATAAGAATGTCACAGCTTCCTCAATCGTCCAAATGGAAGGCGCACCCGGCTCAGTAGCACCTGCGTCCTGCGGTATCAACTTTAGGAAATTACCTTTTTCGCTATCCCAGTTCGTGTAACCGAAATATCCTCCGGTAGAACCGGGGTAATGACACACGAAATACTCCTCTCCTGGATCCTCGACGCCATTACCGTTTACGTCAACCACGGTGGACAATAGGATACGTTGACCCGGCTGAAGGTTAACAACCAGACCACCATCGGTCGGAGTGAAATCATAAACTGCACCGAACATGCGTGGCGCAGTAAACAACGCCATGATAACTATAAGAAACCGAATTACGAATGAATGCTTGAAAAATAACTTACTCATATACTTCATACCTCATTTTGATTTTACGAACAATAATACCTTTTTTTTGCCCTGTAGCTTAGGCGGGGACTTTTTCTATTGCCCTGTAGTTTAGGCGGGGACTTTTTTCTATATGTAATTTATTACATAAAGCATGCAAAGTTACTAAAAATTGCTAAAATTAACAAGTTTTTTCTTAACAATTGCACCAAAACTGCTGCAAAAGTAACTAAATGTCACGTGCA